>Ga0265797_10000165_pt1 | contig 132343 bp, 112 predicted proteins | sample P2T30metagenome_FD_192433 | JGI IMG/M metagenome (GOLD analysis project Ga0265797, IMG submission 192433) | Plant litter microbial communities from East Loma Ridge, Irvine, California - P2 T30 | ecosystem: Environmental > Terrestrial > Plant litter > Unclassified | place: USA: California...
CGTACGCTCCCTCTCCCTGGGTGGCGGTGCTGTGCAGCCCCTGGAAATCAGCACGCTCGCCTCGGGCACCTACTACGTGCTCGTCACCGGTACCCACGCCGATGGCTCCCCCCTGCGCCAGTCCCTACGACTCACCAAGGAATAGGACCACCGGGCTAGCCCACCAAAAAACCTCCCCGCCAGCTGGCAGGGAGGTTTTTTTATGTCCGGCCGCTGCGGGGCGGCATCCCGTATAGCTAGCCGTTCTTTGTGCTTCGCAATTCTGTTTATGTCTGATTCAACCTCTTCCCAGCTCACCCACATTGGCCCCAGCGGCCAGCCCGCGATGGTCAACGTGGGCGGCAAGGCCGTGACGGCCCGGCTGGCCCGCGCCCGCGCCCGGGTGGTGCTCGGCCCCGAAATCCTGGCCCTGGTGCAGGCCGGCGACCTGCCCACCCGCAAGGGCCCGGTCTTTCAAACCGCCATCCTGGCTGGCGTGATGGCCGCAAAGAAGACGGCCGACCTCATCCCACTCTGCCACCCGCTGGGCCTCGACGACTGCCAGCTCACCATCGAAGTACTACCGCCCGATGCCATCCTCATCGAGTGCACCGCCCGCGTCACCGGCAAAACTGGTGTGGAGATGGAAGCCCTCACCGGCGCTTCCGTGGCCGCGCTCACAGTCTATGACATGTGCAAAGCCATGTCGCACGACATCGTAATCGAGCAGGTCAGGCTGGTAGAAAAAACTGGCGGCAAGTCCGACTTTCATCACGCTGGCTAAGCAGTAATAAAAAAGCGCGAACCGTGAGGTTCGCGCTTTTTACATGTTAAGGATGGGCGGCGACCCACACGGTGCCGTCCTCGTACTCTTCTTTTTTCCAGATGGGCACGACTTCCTTCAGCGTGTCGATGATGTACTGGCAGGCGGCAAACGAGTCGGCGCGGTGCGGCGTGGACACGGCTACCACTACGGCCACATCGCCGATTTCGAGGGTGCCGTGGCGGTGCACCACGGCTACTTGGCGCAGCATGGGCCACTTTTCCTGTGCCATCTCGGCCACGCGGCGTAGCTGGTGCACGGCCATCGGCGGGTAGGCCTCGTAGTGCAGGCGCACCACGCGGCGGCCGTCGCTACGGTTGCGCACCGTGCCGATAAAAGCATTCACGGCCCCGGCCTCATCCGATTCGGCGGCTTGCAGCACAGCCGCTACGTCGATGGCACGGTCAACTAAGTCAATAAGCATTGGGGAGATAATTGGAGAATTAGGTAAAGAGCAGCATACCTAGTTCTGATTAAAACAGAACGTCATGCTGAGCTTGCCGAAGCATCTCGCTCATGCCGCTAGGATTACGAACTAGCGAGGCGAGTGAGATGCTTCGGCAAGCTCAGCATGACGTTATTTTATCCGAGATAGTTGACTAGCCACCGCTTACGGGCGGAATCAGCGCGATTTCATCGCGTTCGTGTAAAGGCACATCGCCAGCGGCATACTCGTTATTAACGGCCACGGCCAAGCTGCGCAGGCCAGCCAGCGCCGGATACTGCGTGCGCAACTCGGCTAGCATGCCAGCGGCCGACTGCCCGGCCGGCACCGTCAGCGTGAGGGAAGGCTGCCCCACTATTTCGCGGGCAATGCCAAAAAGGGCAACGGTAAGGTTCATACTTTATTCAGTGAGCAATGAATAATGAGTAATGAAAAGCTATTCAGTAATTACTCATTACTCACTTTTCATTACTCATTGAAAAGGTTACCCGCCAATGGTGGCCATGCTCTCGAAGTTGAGCTGGTGCACGGGACGCTGGCGCTCAGCCTCGAAGCCGTTGGCCGCGCGGTGGTAAAAGGCTTGGCTTAGCGCCTGGGCAATATCGTGGTCGGTGGCACCGCCGCGCAGCAGGGCGCGCAGGTCGAGGCCGCCCTGGTCGTAGAGGCAGGTTTTAATTCCCCCTTCGGCGGTGAGGCGCAGGCGGTTACAGGTGCCGCAAAAGGTGCGCGAGTAGGCGGCAATGATGCCTACTTTACCCTGGTGCCCGGCAATGGTGTACTCGCTGGCCGTGGCCCCGGCGGCGGCGTAGGCCGGCACGAGTGCGCCCAGGTGCGCCTCCAGGTGCTGCCGAATGCGGCGATGGTGCCAGGGCAGCGACTCTGGCGTGGCCACGTGGCTACCACCGTTAAAAGGCATTTCTTCGATAAAGCGCACTTCTACGGGCAAGTCGCGGGTAAGCTCGGCCAGCGACACGAGGTCCTGTATGTTGCGGCCGTCCATTACAACGGCATTGATTTTCACTTGAATACCAGCATCGAGCAGCGCGTAGAAGGTGCGCATTACTTGCGGCAGCTCGTCGCGCCGGGTTATCTCGAAAAAGCGTTGGCGGTCGAGGGTATCGAGGCTGAGGTTCACGGCCTTTACCCCCATGCGCGCCATCGTGGGCACGTGGGGCGCGGTGAGCACGCCGTTGGTGGTGAGGCTGAGGTCGTCGATGCCAGGCAAGGCAGCCAGGCGCTCCATGAAGGGCACGAGGTCGCGCCGCACGAAAGGCTCGCCGCCGGTGAGGCGCACTTTGCGCACACCGAGGTGCGTCATTATCTCTACCAGGCGCAGCATCTCTTCGTAGGTAAGCAGCTCGTGCTTAGGCATGTACTTAATACCTTCCTCGGGCATGCAGTAGAAGCAGCGCAGGTTGCACCGGTCCGTGACGGCCAGGCGCAGGTATTCGAGCGGCCGGCCGTGGGAGTCGTGGAGCACAGTAGAAGGGAGGGAAGACATCTAGCCAAGTATAAATCGGGGCAGCCAAGCCAGCAAAACGCGGCCGCTGGCACCTGCCCCGCCTACGCGGCAGCCGCCAGGCGGGTTGGCAGGGCCCTGGGTAATAGAAGCCTTTTGCGCCGGGAAATGTTACACTAGCCCGCCACTATCGGCAGTAAGCGCTGCCGTAGCGCGGACCGGGCTAGCCGGGGTAGTCTTCGAGGCCGCCGCTCAGGGTCAGCACGTTGTCGTAGCCGAAGTCGCGGCGTAATAGCTCCACGGCTTTGGCGCTGCGCACGCCAGTCTGGCAGTACACGACAACCGGGCGGGTGCGCGGCACTTCGGCCACGCGGGCGGCCAGCTCGGGCAGCGGCAGCAGCAGCGCACCCGGCAGGTGGCGGCGCTGAAACTCCAGCGGCCCGCGCACATCGAGCAGCAGCGGCGGCGCGGGCGAGGCTAGCTGCCGCTGCAAGTCATCGGCTGCGAGGCTGGTGGCAGCTGCGGGAGCGCAGCTCACGTCAAAATAATCGGCGGGGCTGGCAGTGTCGAGGTTGATGGCGCTCTGCACAGCATCGCGCTTAAAGCGTAGCGTGCGGGTTTGGAACGTGAGTGTGTCGAGCAGCCAGAGGCGACCGCTGAGCACGTCGCCCAGGCCCAGCACCACCTTCAGGGCCTCGGTGGCCTGCACCGTGCCGATGAGACCAGGCAGCACATTGAGCACCCCGGTAGTATTGCAGTCAGGCGCCTCAGCGGCGCTCGGTGGTTCCGGGAAGAGACAGCGGTAAGTCGGGCCGCCTTCATAATTAAACACCGATACCTGCCCCTCAAACTTGTAGATGGCCCCCGACACCAGCGGCCGGCCCAGGCTCACGCAGGCATCATTGAGCAGGTAGCGGGTAGGAAAGTTATCGGAGCCATCGACCACCACATCGTAGCCCGCCACCAGCTCGCGCACGTTGGCGGGGCTCACGCGGAGGGGGTGCAGCACGTAGGTATTCAGGTCGTTGAGGCGGCGCAGGGCGCGGGCAGCGGCTTCTACCTTAGGCTGGCCCACGTCTTGGGGACCGTAGAGAATCTGGCGAGGCAGGTTGGTCAGCTCCACGTTATCGGCATCGGCTAGGCCAAGGGTGCCCACGCCGGCAGCGGCCAAGTACTGCAGGATAGGGCAACCTAGGCCGCCCGCGCCCACCACCAGCACGCGCGCCTGGCGCAGGCGCTGCTGGCCGGCTTCGCCGATTTCGGCTAGCTGGAGATGGCGGCGGTAGCGCTGGCGCTCGGCGGCAGTGAAGCTAGCAGGAACTGTATCAGCTAAAGAAATGAGGTTTGTCATTGCGAGGAGGCACGACGAAGCAATCCTTCCTTGTCGTTGGCTTTATGCAGAAAGCGCGAACGGAAGGAAAGGTTGCTTCGTCGTGCCTCCTCGCAATGACAAATACCCTGGTTTTTGTATACTTACAGCCCATACGTCACGGCCAGGTAGTAGAGGCCGCCCACGCTGGGGCCGCCCAGGTAACTGACGTAGTAGCTGTTGAGCACGTTGCTGGCCCCCAGCTTGAGGCGCACCTGCGCCGCAGGAATATGATAGTTCACCTGGGCGTCGAGTGAGCTGTAGGCTGGCACGGTGCCATTCACTAGAAACGTTTGGGAATAGTAGCTTACCTGGTGGCGAAAATTCAGCCCGAAGCCTAGGTTTCGGTAGGCGTTGTCGTTGGCCAGGCTCAGGTTGTAGGCCCAGCGCGGAGTGTTGAAGCCGTCTTCGAGGCCATCGCCGTTTTCGGTGCGGTCGAGGCGGGTGTAGGTGGCGTTGGCGCCGGCAAGGTAGCCGCCCCCCACGTCGTAGCGTGCGCCGGCCGAGCCGCCATAATTATACACCTGGCTTTGCGAATTGGTCCAGAGGCGGTAGCGGGCTTGGCCGCTACGGGCGTTGAGCGCGTTGGCGATAGTGTTGAGGTCGGTACCGGTGTTGAGGGCCACGCCAGCCGTGGTCTGGGGCACGTAGGCTTCGACCTGGGCAATGAAGTCGCGGTACGAGTTGTAGTAGAAATCGACATCGACCAGCAGCCGGCCGCTCGGCCCGAAGCCCGCCTTGTAGCCCACTTCGAGCGAGCGGATATACTCGGGCTTGAGGTAGGTGTAGGGGTTTTTAACGAGCGTGCCCTGGCTGGCCAGAATGGCGGCCTGGCGCTTCTGGGCCGTAGTTTGCGCCGAGGTATTGGCGTTGACAACGGCCGTCACCTGGGCATTAAACGCGTCGATGCTGGCCCGGGTGTAGCTGTTTTCGAAGATGCCATCCGACATCACGCGCAGCCCGCCGATGCGCTTCACCTGGCCGCTGTTCACGTTGGAAAAGCCCTCGAACAGGCTCGGAAAACGATAGCCGCTCTGGTAGCTCAGGCGGAAATTCTGGCGCTGGGTGGGCGAGTACACCGCCGTGAAGCGCGGGTTGAATCTCACGCTGAAATAGTCGTTTTTATCGACGCGCAGCGTGGCCGTGAGGCGCAGTTTATCGGCCAGCAGCCGCCCGCCGGCCTGCACGAAGCCGCCGGTTTTGGAGTAGGTAAGGTCGTCGGTGAGCGGGTCTTTACCGGGGTTGGGGTTGATGAAATAATTGCCGTCAGGCACCACGAGGTAGGTGCGGTGGTCGGCGCCGGCCAGCAGGTCGAGGCCAGCGGGCAGGTAGTGGCCGCCGCGCCGCAGGGCCTCAGCCAGGTTCACCTGGGCCTCGGCGTGGGCCAGGCTGGCTTGCACGCGCAGGGCCGCGCCCACGTCCCAGTTGTTCACGCCTTGCAGCTGGCTCAGGCGCTGGTTGAATGCCTCGGTGCTAGGCTGGAGGCGGCCGGCATCGGCGGCGAGGCGGGCCGTGGCCAGCGCCTGGGCTACACCCTGGCCGCCGGCCGTGGCGGCGTTCCAGGCGGTGGTGAAGTCGGTGTTCCAGGTGGCGTCGGGCTTGTAGCTGCGCTCGATGTTCTCGCCCATCGAGCGCAGGTTGTAGCTCTGGCCGGTGTTTTCCTGGGTGAGGTAGGCGCGGGCCTGCACCACGGGCGTGGTGAGCGTGAGGGCATGCTGCTGAAGCAGATAGCCTTGCAGCCGAAAGCGGTTGGAGCGCTGGTACACGTTGTCGAAGCTGGCCACGCGGTAGGTGTAGGCCAGCTCCACGCCGGGCCGGAAGCGGTAGTGCAGCGCGGCATCGGCCTTGAGGGTGCGCACGCTGTAGTCCACGAGGTCGCGCTCGTCGTAGCCAGTGCGGGCCACCGCATACTGCTTGCCGCCCAGCGTGAGCGTGGTGCGGTCTGATGACTCGTTGCCGTAGCGGCTCACCTGGTCCTGGGCCGGGTTGTCGGCCCCAAACAGGCCGGTGGTAGCGTTGCCGTTGGGGTTGATATCGGTCTGGTCATTGGCTACCCAATCGTAGGCGCGCAGGTAGGTGCCGTTTGCTTTTAAGGCCAACTTATTTGCTACTAATACCTTAGCGTAGCGCACGCTGGTTTCGGAGTAGCTTTTGGCCGACGAGCCGTTCTCACCGAAGGTCTTCACGTTGGGATCGTTGACGTGGTTCACGCCCGTGAGCTGGCGCACGCTCAAGCCCTCGGAGGTGAAGGGATTCTTGGTCTGGAAGTTGGCTAGCCCATTGATAGCATTGAGGCCGTAGAGCGCGGCGGCGGTACCGGGCACCACCTCTACTGCGCCGATATCGAGGTCGCTCGGCCCCAATACGTTGCCGATGGGCCCGCCGATGTGCGGTGCCTGGTTATCCACGCCATCCACGAGCTGGGCAAAGCGCACGTTGGTGGTATTAGTGAAACCCCGCGCATTTATCACCTTAAACCCGATGCTAGGCGTAATAACCTGCACGCCCTTCAGCCCCTCAATAGCATCAAAAAACGAAGCTGCCGGCGAAAGCCGGATGGCGCGGGCATTAAGCTTCTCCACCGTAACGGGCGACTGCAAAAAGCTCTCCTCCACCCGCGAGGCTGATACCACTACCTCATTCAGGGCTGAGTGCAGCGTATCGGCGGGCGCGGGGCGGCGCGGGGTTTTAGCGGGCCGGGGGCGGCTGGCCGGAGCCACTGGCACCACCTGCCCATAAGCCAGCGAGGCGCTAGCCGCTTCGGCGGCTACCATGCCGGTCAACAGCAAAAGCCGATAATTGGCAACAGAACGTAGTTTTTCGGGCATGCGCCAAGCGTTATATTTTCTCGGATACAACGGTGAGTGTAGCCAAATGTTTGGCTTGCTTCCTAAGGCTTATTGGTAAAGCCGGGCCGTTTCGGCGGCGAGGAACTGCGCAAACCGCTCCTGCATGGCCCGAAAATCGGCCACGGCTTGCACACCGGCTTCGGTGAGGGCGGCCCCACCGCCGTGGGCCCCGCCGGCCTGCGCGCCCACCAAGGGCTGCCGGGCCTGCGCATTCATGGAACTCACTAAATCCCAGGCTTTTTTATAGGACATGCCCATTTCCTTGGCGGCCCTGGAGATGGAGCCGGTGGCCTGGATATACTCCAGCAATTCGAGGCGGCCGATGCCCAGAAAGCGGTCGGCCGGGCCTTCTATCCAGAGGCGGCCATTGGCGCGGAAAGCCTGGTTTTCGGCAAAAAGCTCGTGCATTATGATTAGCTGAAAAAGGTACGCCGGAACCAGCCTACTACGCGCCAAAAGTAGCCGGGTGGGCGGCTAGCCCCAGCTTTTAGCCATCGCTCCAACTAGCTGCCGACAAACTTCTAACGGCTCAAACCGGTATAGCACGCAGATAAACAAGGATATTGGCCAGCCCTGGCCACGCTAAGACAGCTATGGAATACGATGTTATCGTGGTGGGCGCGGGCAGCGCCGGCCTCAGTGCGGCCCTCACGCTGGGCCGCTGCCGCCGCCGCGTGCTGCTGGCCGACGGCGGCGCGCCGCGCAATGCGCCCTCGCCCGCTGTACACGGATTTCTCACCCGCGATGGCACGCGCCCGGCCCGGCTGCTGGAGCTGGGCCGCAAGGAGCTGGCCCCCTACCCCACCATAGATGTGCGGGAATTAAAAATCACGAAGCTGCACAAGCTGGACCAGGGCTTTCGGGCCGAAGGCACCACCGACCGGGGCCACACCTGGACGGGCACCACGCACCGGGTTGTTTTGGCCACGGGCGTGGATGATGTGCTGCCCGCCCTACCAGGCTTTCGCGACTTGTGGGGCACGGGCGTGCTGCATTGTCCCTATTGCCACGGCTACGAGGTGCGCGACGAGCCGCTGGCCGTGTACGGCCGGGGCAAGGCCGCCGTGGGGCTGGCCCTGCTACTCACCAACTGGAGCAAGGATATTGTAGTCGTCACCGACGGCCCCGGCCACCTCACCGACTATGGCCGGCAGCGCCTGCGCCAGCACCATATCGGCTTGCGCCAGGAGAAGGTAGCCGGCCTCGTAGGCGGCCCCGATGGCCTGCTGCGCTGCGTGGAGTTTGAAGATGGCACGTACCTGGAGCGCAAGGCGCTGTTCCTGCACGCGCCGCAGGAGCAGCGCAGCTCGCTGGCCGCCGACCTAGGCGCTTATATCACGAGCAAAGGCGCGGTGTGGGTTGATAAAAATTCGCAAACCAGCATCGCTGGGCTCTACGCGGCGGGCGATACCGCGCCCGGGCAGCAGCAGGCCCTCATTGCCGCCGCCGAGGGCAACAAAGCCGCCATCTGCCTCAACGAGGCGCTGACCAAGGAGCAGTGCGCATAAGGCGGTGAAATGGTGAGTTGTGAAATAGTGAATGAGTGAATTGTGAGATGGTAAATGAGTGAGCTTCCATCGTCATTCACTATTTCACAACTCACCATTTCACCGCCGGGCTAGCCAGATGTGGGCGGCGGCCTCGTCGGTGAAGGTGGCGATTTCACAGTCGGTGGTGGCGGCCGAGACCACGGCCGTCACGGGCTGGCCGGCGCGCAGGGGTGATACTAGGAAGGCCAGCCGCACTGGCTCGGGGTAGCGGCGGCGCAGGCCAGGCGCGAACACCTCGCCAAACCAGGTATTGACGGTGGGCTCGGTGAGGTCTTCGCGGCGGCGCAGGTCGAGGAGCCAGCGGGCGCAGCCCGCCGCGTCGGCGGCCACCAATATTGCCTCGTAGCCGGCGCGCAGCTCGGCGGGCGTCACGGCGCGGTGCCAGCGGGCAATAAGGGCGGGCAGGTCAGGGCGATGCAGCAGGTCGAGGCCGTGGTTAATCATGAGTGGCAGCCGGGTTCCAAGGACCGGGCTGCTTGCAAGTTAAGGGGCTTTCGGCAAGGCCGGGGCATACTTTTACGGCCGTGGGTAGTTAGTATTTCTTTAGCCCCCGCCGTTGCTTATGAGTTCACCACTGCCCCCAGTTGCCCCCCACGACCCCTACGCCGCTCTCCGCATCCCCGATTTTCGCCGCTACATCACGGCCCGCGCCCTGTTTTCGGTAGCCACTCAGATACAGGGCGTAGTAGTAAGCTGGCAGATTTTTAAGCTCACCGGCGACCCGCTGGCCCTGGGCCTCATTGGGCTGGCCGAGGCCATTCCGAGCATCACCGTCTCGCTCTACGCCGGGCACGTGGCCGACTCGGTGCGGCGCAAGCGCATTGTGGTGCCGGCCGTGGTGGTGCTGTTCCTGTGCGCCGTCACGCTGTGGTGGCTGGCGCATCCGGCCTTAGCAGGCGTGCTGGCGGGCGGGCGCCTGCACCTCGACGCTTTGCACGCCACGGTGGTGTGGCCACTGTACCTGGTCATTTTTGTGAGCGGCATTGCGCGGGGTTTTATGAGCCCGGCACTGTTTTCGTTTATGCCGCAGTTGCTGCCCGACCGCAGCTTTCTGGCCAATGCCGTGACCTGGAGCTCGACCACCTGGCAGGGCTCGGCGGTGCTGGGGCCGGCCATTGGCGGGCTGCTGCTGCACCTCAGCGTGGAGTTTGCCTACGGCGTCGATATGGTGATGGAAGGCTTGGCGCTGCTGTTTTTTATCAGCATAGCCAGCCGCGAGCTACCGCCCATCGAGGGCGAAAAGCTTAGCATGGGCGAAAGCATTACCAGCGGTATCAAGTTCATTTTCAACAACCAGCTCGTACTAGCGGCGCTCTCGCTAGACATGTTTGCGGTGCTTTTTGGTGGCGCGGTGGCGCTGCTCCCCTTCTTTGCCGAAAACATTCTGCACGGCGGGCCCGACGCCTTTGGCTACCTGCGCGCCGCGCCGGCCGTGGGCTCGGTGCTGATGGCGGTATTCCTTACCTTTTCGCCCCTCAAAAAAGGCGCGGGCCGCAAAATGCTGTGGGCCGTAGCGGGCTTCGGGGCAGCTACCGTGGCCTTTGCGCTCTCCACCAACTTTTACCTGTCGATGTTCCTGTTGTTCCTAACGGGCGTATTTGATTCGGTGTCGGTTATTGTGCGCCAGACGCTGGTGCATACCTACACGCCCGAGTACATGAAGGGCCGGGTATCGGCCGTAAACAGCATTTTTATCGGCTCCAGCAACGAAATCGGGGCCTTCGAAAGTGGCACGGCGGCTAAGCTCATCGGCACGGTGCCGAGCGTCGTTTTTGGCGGCCTGATGACCATGCTGGTAGTGGCCATTACTAGCTGGAAAGCCGACCAGCTCCGCAAGCTGGAAATGGGCGCTGGCAAGAAATAACGTGCGCTTTTCTAGGGCATAAAGGCCCCCCACTACAGCAGCAGTGGGGGGCCTTTATGCTTTAGCAGTAACGCTCTTAGCCCTAGCCAGCCACCGGCTGAACCACGGGGCGGGAGTTGGCCTTACCCGACTTTTTGCGGGTGCGATTCAACCACATGAGCACGCCGGTAATAGGAAAAGTGAGGCTAACCAGCGTCACCACCAACGCCAGAATTTTGGTCCACACGCCGCCGATTTCGCCGGTGTGCAGCGGCTTAGCCATCCGGCGCAGCTGCGCGCCGGCCGTTTGGCGGGCGTAGAGGTGCTGGCCCAGCGCCGCGCCGGTAGTACGGTCTACGAACAGCGTATCGAGGCCCATATGGCGCAGTGGCAACGTGCTCGGCGCGCTCACCGCCACAGCGGCCGCCGAGTCCTTGGGCACGCCCACGCGCCAGTATTCGGCGGCGCTGTATGTGACTTGGCCCGTGCGCAGAGCCGCGTCGTAGGCCACGGCGCGCGGGTTGCCGGGCGCGGCCGACTTCGGGGCCAGCAGGCCCACGGTGGGCTTGGAGTTGGTCAGGAAGAACAGTCCCTCCGTGGCCCAGCGGTACGACATGATAATGCCCGTGAGCGCCAGCCCGAACAAGAAGAGCGAGGTATAGAAGCCCAGTACCACGTGCAAATCGTGGGTGAGGCGCTTGCCGCTGGCCCCCCACTTGATGCGCAGGCGCCCCGTGAGCATGGCCCGCGTCTTGGGCCACCACAGGATAATGCCGGTAGCCGTGATAATGAGGATGAAAATGGCGGCAATGCCCGTCAGCGCCTTGCCCACTTCGCCAGCCAGCAGGCGGCGGTGCAGGTCTTCGGCTACCTTGAAAACCGGGAGCTGCTTCTCAGCTTGCAGCGCGGTTATTTCGCCCGTGTAGGGGTTCAGGTAAGCAGTGCTACCACGCTCGGGGCGGCCTTTGCCAGGGCCTTCGCCGCCGCGGCCCTCCCGGCCGCCGCGCCCGGCTTCGCGGCTCCGGCCTTCGGTGCGCTGTTCGCCGCCGGCTTCCCCGCCGCGGCCTTGCCGGCTGCCTTCGCCGCGTGGCTCACCGCCCATTTCGCCGCGGCCGGGGCCGCCTTCGCCACGGGGACCACCGGGCTTGGCTTTGCTATCGCGGTAGATAAGCTCCACGGTGCGCGCCGGGTCGGCGTATACCTTGAAACCCATCAGCTTATCCTTGGGATGCGCCTGACTGAACTGGCTGGCTAGCTGCGCCAGTGGCAGGCGGGGCTGGCTGGCGGGCACAGCTACCGTGTAGCGCTCGGGGCGCAGGGCATGGGTTATTTCCTCCTCAAAGACCAGCACCGTGCCGCTAAGGCATTGGATAAAGAAAACCAGGCCAGCGGCCAAGGCGAGGTAGAGGTGAATGCGGCGGAAAAATACTTTCATAAAGCGAGCTGAGCGAATCGGCACGCAATTTAGAACCGTTTTAAATAAAAATCCTAGCTAATCGACCAACGCTTACTCGCACCGCACGTAGGGGCGCAGTTTGACGAAGTTCTCCTCTTTCAGCAGCTTGAGTTGGCGCAGGTCGTCGGGCGTGGCAAAGGGGCCGTGCTGCTTGCGGTAGGCCACAATGAGGCGGGCCAGCGGCTTGCCCACGTACGGGTGCGGCCACAGTTCATCGAAGCTGGCCGAGTTGACGGGCACCGGCCGGGGCGCGAAGCCGCTGGCCACGAAGGTGTACTTGCGCAGGCTGTCTACGAGGTCGGGCGCATCGCGCAGCACAAACACTTCCGGCAACTGATTTTCAGACAAGTAGCCCCCGAGTTCCTCGCGGTGCTTGACTATCCACTTGGCGCGGCCCCGGCCGATGCCCTTTATCTGCATCAGCTGCGTGGTGTCGGCCTGGTTGAGGTCGAAGGGCTGCAAGTGCGCTGGCTTGCGCGGGAAGCGGCTGGGCAGGCCACCCTTTTCGCCAAAATTAGGTCGCTCAGCAGTGGCGTATTTGTCGCTACGCCCTGGCAGGGCATCAGGCAATTGCATGAACGGGGCCAGCCGCTGGTACACCGAATCGGGCAGGCCGTAGATGCGCTGCACCTGGGATTTGGCACGAAAGCCGCCGGCCTTTTGGCCGTAGTTGACGATGCGGCCGGCCACAAAGTGCGGTACGCCGCGCGCCTCCCAGCCTTCGGCCGATAAGGAGTTGGGGTCGAAGGGTGACAAGTGCACCTGGGGCACAGTGGGGTAGCGGCTGGCCCCGGCGCGGCCCCGGGCCGGGTAGCGGTCGGCATAGGCGCGGGCATTGGCGGCGCGGCCCGAGTCGAGGCGCGCCGTGAGGTCCTGGCCCCAGGCATCAAGCTGGCGCTGGTCGGCAGCGGGCAGGTACGCGGGGGCAGTGGGGCGCAGCAGCACGGGCAGCACAGCGGCAGCCAGCGCGCCCAGCAGCAAGAGCACGAAGCCTCGCGTTTCGGCCCGCGAAAAGCCGAAGTAGCGGCGCAGCCAGCGGCCAGCTAGCCAGCGGTTACGGGGTGGGCGGGGCGGTGGCGGAGGCGAAGCAGACATAAAAAGGCGGCCAGATTACAACGCGTAAATCTGGCCGCCCACAAGTATAGGACAAATAAAAGGCTTTTGCGACCAGCTGGTTGGCTGGCCCGCGCTACCTACCCCCGCGCCACTACCGGCTCGTAGAGCTTGATGAGCTGCGCGGCGGCGTAGTCTACCTCGGCCTCCGTGTTGAGCTTGCTCATGGAGAGGCGCACGGTAGGCCGGCTGGGGTCGGCGCCCAGGGCTTCGAGTACGTGCGAGCCGAGCTGCGCGCCGCTAGTACAAGCCGAACCGCCCGAAGCAGCTACCTTATTGATATCGAGGCTAAAAAGCAGCATTTCGCTGATGTTCGACGGCGGCAGGCTCACGCTGAGCACGGTGTAGAGGCTCTGGTCGGCCTCGGCCGAGAGGCCGTTGAACTGCACGCCGTCGATGCCAGCTTGCAGCTGCGCGATGAAGCGGTTTTTGAGGCCCTGCACGTGGCGCTGGTGGTCGGCCATGTCGCGGCAGGCTATTTCGAGTGCCTTGGCCAGCCCCACGATGCCGTACACGTTTTCCGTACCGGACCGAATGTTGCGCTCCTGCGAGCCACCGTGGATGAGCGGCGTCACCTCCACGCCCCCGCGCCGGTAGAGAAAACCTACGCCCTTCGGCCCATGAAACTTGTGCGCGGAGCCTACCAGGAAGTGGTTAGTAAGCTGTTGCACGTCGTGGCGGTAATGGCCCATCGTCTGCACCGTATCAGTATGAAAAACGGCATCGTAGCGGGCGCAAATTTCGCCGATGGCAGCGATATCGTTGAGGTTGCCCAGCTCATTGTTGCCGTGCATAATGCTCACGAAGCTGCGCGGGTGGCTGGCCAGCAGCTCCTCGAGGTGCCCCAGGTCCAGGCGGCCCTGGGCATCGTGGCGCAGGTAGCTCAGCTTGGTTTCGCCGGCTTTGGCCAGGGCTTGCAGCGGGTGTAGCACGGCGTGGTGCTCCAGCGGCGAGGTGATGGCATGCCTGAGACCCAGCGTGCGCACGCTGCCAAAGATGGCGTAGTTATCGGCCTCGGTGCCGCCCGAGGTGAACGTGACTTCACTCGGCGCGGCATTGATAAGCTGCGCCACCGACTTGCGTGCCTGCTCGATAGCCGAGCGCACCTGTCGCCCGGGCCCATGCAGGGAGCTGGGGTTGCCGTAGTGCTGGGCCAAGTAGGGCAGCATGGCATCCAGCACTTCGGGGTCGAGGGGCGTCGTGGCGGCGTTATCGAAGTAAGCGTGCATGAGGAGTAGACTTCGGAGGTGGCAAATCAACAGAACGTCATGCTGAGCTTACCGCAGCCTCGCGCTCTCGCCGCTGGGGTCAACACCTCAACGATTCGGGCGAGATGCTTCGGCAAGCTCAGCATGACGTTTTGTAGCGTATTCGCTGCTAGCTATTTTTTCGAGATAATCTCCTTGATATCCGCGATAATCTTCTGGGCCAAGTGGTCGGCGGTAGCGTTGGAATCCGACTCGGCGTAGATGCGGATAATGGGCTCCGTGTTGGACTTGCGCAGGTGCACCCACTCCTTATCGAACTCGATTTTAACGCCATCAATGGTGTTGACCGGCTGCTTGGCATAGCGCTTTTCCATCTCCACCAGCACCTTATCGGTATCGATGTCGGGTGTCAGCTCAATCTTATTCTTGGAGATAAAATAGTTCGGGTACGAGTTCCGCAGGCGGCTCATTTTCAGGCCCGATTTAGCCAAGTGCGTCAGAAACAGGGCAATACCCACCAAGGCATCGCGGCCGTAGTGTAGTTCGGGGAAGATGATGCCACCGTTGCCCTCACCGCCAATGATGGCGTTGGTTTCCTTCATCTTGGTCACCACGTTTACCTCGCCTACGGCGGCGGCAGTGTAGGTGCCGCCGTGCTTCTCGGTCACATCGCGCAGGGCGCGGGTGCTGCTGAGGTTGCTCACGGTGTTGCCGCCACCGTGGTAGCCCAGCACGTAGTCGGCCACGGCTACCAGGGTGTATTCTTCGCCAAACATCTCGCCGTTTTCGCTCACCAGGGCCAGCCGGTCCACGTCGGGGTCAACCACGATTCCGAGGTCGAAGCCGCCTTTTTCGAGCACCTTGGCGATGTCGCGCAGGTGCTCGGGCAGCGGCTCGGGGTTGTGAGCAAACTCGCCGGTGGGCTCGCAGTGAATTTTCTCGATGGTTTCGACGCCCAGTGCGGCCAGCAGCTGCGGCACGGCAATGCCCCCGCTGCTATTCACGGCATCGACCACCACGCGAAAGTTTTTGGCCTTGATAGCCTCCACATTGACCAGCGGCGAAGCCAGAATGGCCGCAATATGCTCGGCCAGGAAAACGTCGTCGGTCGTGTACTTACCTAGCTTATTGACCGTGGCAAAGTCTATGCTGTCGCTCTCGGCCAGCTCCAGCACGCGCTCGCCAGCTTCGGCCGACAGAAACTCACCGTGGGCGTCGAGTAGTTTCAGGGCATTCCACTGCTTAGGATTGTGCGAGGCGGTGAGGATAATACCCCCAGCAGCACCCTTGGCGGGCACAGCCATCTCCACGGTGGGGGTGGTGCTGAGGCCTAGGTCGAGCACATCGAAGCCCAGCCCTTGCAGGGTACCGGCTACGAGGCGGCTCACCATCTCACCCGACAAGCGGGCGTCGCGGCCGATAATAATCAGCTTGCTGGTAGTGGCTTGGCTCGCGGCCCAGGCCCCGTAGGCCGCCGTATATTTCACCACGTCGAGGGGCGTTAGCCCCTGGCCGGCCGGGCCACCAATGGTGCCGCGAATGCCGGAAATAGATTTTATAAGGGTCACAGTTTGTCTGTTTAGCTTTGCAAAAGTAGGCACTTGGCCCGGTTGTTTGCCCGTTATCTACACCTTGGGGTACGGGGCAGGTCAGTTGGCTTAGCTTAGCCAATCGGTCATTCAGTAGCTTCAACCGACGTATTCTCTACATTTTAACGATGGGTAGGCAACCGCTATCCGCCCTATTTTTTATGGAAAATCCGCTGTTAGCCCCCTCACGCCGTCCAGCGCAGCTCGAAGCCTTCGGCCGCCTGCTCGACGTGCTCGACCGCCTGCGCCAGGAGTGCCCCTGGGATAAAAAGCAAACCCTGGAAAGCCTGCGCCACCTCACCATTGAGGAAACCTACGAGATAAGCGACGCCATTCTGCGCCACGACCTGCCCGACCTCAAAAAGGAGCTGGGCGACGTGATGCTGCACCTCACTTTCTACGCCCGCATTGCGGCCGAGCAGGGAGCTTTCGACATCGCCGACGTACTCAACGCGCAGTGCGAGAAGCTTATTTACCGCCACCCGCACATCTACGGCGACGTGCAGGCCGACGACGAGGCCGCCGTAAAGCGCAATTGGGAGCAACTCAAGCTCAAAGAAAAAGGCAACACCGGCGGCGTATTGGGCGGCGTGCCTACCTCCCTGCCGGCCCTGGTAAAAGCCATGCGCATTCAGGAAAAAGCGCGCGGCGCGGGCTTCGATTGGGAAGACCCCGCTCAGGTGTGGCTCAAAGTGCAGGAAGAGCTAGCCGAGTTTGGCGCCGAGTACGGCCACGGCCAGCCGCCCGCCGATGCTGCCCAGGCCGAGCGGGCCACCCAGGAATTCGGCGATTTACTGTTTTCGCTGGTGAATTTTGCGCGCTTTGCGGGCATTAATCCCGAAGAAGCGCTGGAGCGCACCAACCGAAAATTTATCAGCCGTTTTCAGTACCTGGAAGGCGCGGCCAGCCAGGCCGGCCAGTCACTTTCCGAGCTTTCACTGGCCCAGATGGACGTTTACTGGAACGAGGCCAAGCAGGCCAGCCGCTCGTAAAGCACCAGCGTGGCTTTAGTAAGCCGCTGAGGCTGCGAACCTGTCCGGTTACAGTAGCAGCGTACATTACCGAATAATCATCTTTTTTTATCCAACCTCAACCATTGCCCTTACGTTGGGGGCTCATACATAATTCAGGCATTGCCTCGTAAGGCCGCCCACCCTCGTTTTTTGGGACGCTTACTGCGTTTCACATCCAAAAAAAACTTTGTCGAGTCCGGTATTTTAACCGCTTCGACGTAGATTCGGCCCCGAAACCCCTGTTTGCCTAGCTATCGGCGGGCCTTTCCCGCTACCAGGCACTTCAGAATCGCCTTCCTTTTTTACCCTCAACCAACCCCCCACCTCCTACACTTACTGGACACATGGAACAGAAAAATGCAGTAAACCCAGCCGCTCGGCCCGCTGCGCCGGTCGCTCCCAAGGCCGCACCCGCCAAGAGCAGCGGTGGTGCCTCGCTGTTTTCGGTTATCGTTATCGTTCTTGCCTTTGTAGTTAGCTACGTCCTCTACAAGTTCGTTCTTGGCGACCCGAGCCACTTCTTGGGCAACAACCCCGAAAACAACCCGAAGCCCGGTGACTACCTCGGCATTGTATACAAAGGCGGCGTTATCGTACCGGTTCTGCTGACGATGCTGCTGTGCGTAATCACGTTCTCGATTGAGCGCGCCCTCACCATCTCGAAGGCCAAAGGCAGCAAGAGCATCGAAGCTTTCGTGCGCTCGGTACGCCAGAAGCTGAACACCAACGACATTGCTGGTGCCATCGCCATCTGCGACCAGCAGAAAGGCTCGGTAGCCAACGTAGTTCGCGCCGGCCTGAAGAAATATCAGGAAATGGGCCGCGAAACCACGATGAACACCGACCAGCGCGTACTGGCTATCCAGAAAGAAATCGAAGAAAGCACCGCCCTGGAGCTGCCGATGCTGGAGAAGAACCTGGTTATCATCTCGACCATCGCCTCGGTTGCTACCCTGACCGGTCTGCTCGGCACGGTATTCGGCATGATTAAGGCGTTCTCGGCACTGGCCCAAGCTGGTAACCCTGACGCAACTGCCCTGGCAACTGGTATCTCGGAAGCCCTTATCAACACGGCACTCGGTATCGGTACGTCGGCCCTGGCCATCGTAGCCTACAACTTCTTCACCAGCAAGATTGACGAGCTGACCTACAGCATCGACGAGGCTGGCTTCAGCATCATCCAGACCTTCGCTGCCCAGCACGGCACCAAAGGTCAGGAGTCGTAAGCTACTGGCACGAAAAGAGGGGCGGAGGCGTTTTGCCGTCCCCGCCCCCACTTTTTTTTCTGGGTGCGTGTGCAATCAGCCAGCAGTCGGCATCAGTAGTACTGAGCGGCTCCCGCCCCGCGGCCCGCTGATAGTTTCACCGCTAGCCTTTGCACATCACCTGTCCAGTTATTTTAACCACTCCCGGCAATGCCTAAAGTAAAACCGCACCGCACCTCGCCGTCGCTCGATATGACGCCGATGGTTGACCTAGCGTTTCTGCTGGTAACATTCTTTATGTTGACCACGCAGTTCCGGCCCGATGAAGCTGTGGTAGTAGACCCGCCGTCTTCGACGTCGGACCTCCAGGCCCCCGACAGCGACATCCTCACGCTGACGATTGACAACAAGAAGCGCGTGTTCTTCGGCTACGACAAAGCTCCCGTGAAGGAAGCCGCACTCAAGGCAATGGGCACGAAATACGGTGTCACGTTCACCCCCACCCAGATTAAGCAGTTCTCGCTGCTCCCCAACTTCGGGGTGCCGATTACACAGCTGGGTAGCTACCTCGACAAGGATACGGAAGACCGCAAAGCTCTGAACAAGGGCCTGCCCGGCATTCCGTACGACTCGCTCAACAATCAGATGATTGACTGGGTAATTGAAGCTCGTAAGGCCAACGCCGCTCAATTCAAGAAGCCGACCTTCCTGGTTATCCGGGGCGATGGCAACGCGGATGTGAAGACGGTACAGACGGTTATCAAGGAGCTTCAGGAAAAAGACATCAACCGCTTCAACCTGCTCACGAGCTTGGAAATGAAGCCCTCCTTTGTAGGCCAATAATCTCTCTGAAATAATGGCAGAAATCCAACAAAAAGGAGACTCCGGTAAGGGAGGCAAGAAACGGGCGAAAAAAGCGTCGACCAAAATCGACATGACGCCCATGGTTGACTTGGCCTTCCTGCTCCTGACCTTCTTCATGCTCACCACCACCTTCGCCAAGCCCAACGTGATGCAGCTCACGATGCCGGTGAAGGAGAAGAATCCGAACCCCGAAGAACAGACGAAAATCAAAGCTTCGCAGGCCGTGACCGTTATCCTGGCCCCCGATGACAAGGTTTTCTACTACTTCGGTCTGAACGAGCCCACTGATAAGAGCGTGCCCGTACCCGAAATCAAGGTGACTGACTTCTCGGCTAACGGCATCCGCAAGGTGCTGCTGGACCGCAAGAAGCAGCAGCCTGAGCCCATCATCCTTATCGAGCCCTATGTCTACGACGGCAAAGAGGCCAAGTATAAGAACATGGTGGACATGCTCGACGAGATGAACATCACCGACCAGAAGAAGTACGCCCTGGTTGACATCTCGAAGAAAGACGTGGACCTCATCAAAAAACAGAACCTGCTATGATGGACAATTCGCAGCTGGCTAATGCCAGCCTGAACGACATCGTATTCGAGGGTCGCAATAAGAACTACGGAGCTTTCGAGCTGCGGCGCATCTATGGGCGCAACGTAACGCGGGCCCTCATCATCGGGGCCGCGCTGCTAGCCTTGCTCGTGTTTATCCCGGCCATCGCCAAGATGCTGGAAGAGCAGAAGCCTAAGGAAGTGCTCAATCTGAAGGAGAACGTACTGATGGACGCGCCTCCCTTGGACGAGACGAAGCCGCCACCCCCTCCCCCGCCCCCCGAGGCGCCGCCACCCCCGCCCCCCAAGCTGACGACGGTAAAATTCACACCGCCGGTAGTTAAGAAGGACGAAGAGGTAAAGAAGGAGGAGGTACCTGACCAGGAAGAGTTGAAGGACAAGGCAGTAGCCACCGTAACCGTAAAAGGTAACACGGATGCCCCGGACTTGAGCGACTTGAGCGGCGAAGGTAATAAAGTGGTTGAAGAGGTAGTAGAAAGCAAAGTCTACACCTACGTAGAGCAGATGCCAGCACTCCCCGGTGGTGGCGGCATGGGTGCCATTGTATCGGCCATCCAGAAAAACGTGCGTTACCCCGCCGTTGACTTGCGCAACCAGGTAGAAGGCCGCGTTTTCGCCAGCTTTACCGTTGATGAGAACGGCGATATTTCGGACGTGAAAATCGTGAAAGGCCTCAGCGGCACCATCGACGCTGAAACCATCCGCTCGATTAAGGCGCTGCCGAAGTTCATCCCCGGCAAGCAGAACGGCCGCTCGGTGAAGGTATCCTTTACCGTACCCGTTACCTACAAGATTCAGTAACGCCTAGCGTTAGTACGAAAGCCCTGACTAGCTATTAGTCAGGGCTTTTTTGTTGCCCTTGCGCTTAGTTTTTTTAAGTAAAAACGCAGGAAGAAATGTGGAAAAAGCGGGTCTTCAGCATCAGCTTGGTACTGGTGGCCACCGGTAGAATACTTCTCCCACTTTTCTACCCTTTACTCATGTCTTTGCTTCCCGCATTTCTGACCGACAGCCTCGACGACGTAGTTTTTGAAGGCCGCAACCAAGCTTACGGTGCCTACCAGCTCCGCCAGGATTATCAGCAAAACTTAGCTTCGGCCGGGGGCATCACAGTGGCCTTTTGCGCCGCCTTGCTGCTCGGCTGGGCCGGCTGGAAGCAGCTAACCCCGGCCGCCCCACCAATTATTCATCATCCTGTGCTATTGGAAATGATGGAGAAACCCATGGTCATCGAAAAGCCAAAGGTGGCGGTGCTGGCACCCCCACGCGCGCGGCCAGTGGCCACACACGTAGCACCTACCATACCCACGCAGGTAGCGAAAGATGACGTAGTTCAGCCGCACATAGCCCCCGTTACGCCCAGCGTGATTGTGGATGGCCCTACCGGCCTCACTGCTACCGGCGACCCCAACACCGTTGCTACCATTGAAACCGGTGGCGGCAGTAGCGGCCCTGCGGAAGGCCCAGACACTGCACCCGCCACCAACGAGCCGTTTATAGTAGTGGAGAAGATGCCGGAGTTTGCTGGTGGGCAGGCAGCTCTATTGCGCTATTTGCAAAAACACCTGCGCTACCCTGGCTCGGCGCTGGCGGCGGGTGTGGGCGGCCGGGTATTTATGAGCTTCGTGGTGGGCGCCGATGGTAGTATCTCGGAAGTCACTATTTTGAAAGGCCTGGGCTACGGCCTGGATGAGGAAGCCCAGCGCGTAGTGCGCCAGATGCCCGCCTGGGTGCCCGGCTACCAAAGCAAGCACGCCGTGCCCGTGCGCTTCACGCTGCCCATCACGTTTGCTATCCAGTAACCTGAATAGAATAGGAGAACTGGCCGTTTGTGCCTTTTCTTGCAGCCGGATTATTCACCCGCGCCAGGCCCGAACAATTTTGGGCCCGGCGCGGGTTATGGATTTTCTACCACTATTCTAGCTCAATGGCTCTTCCTAACACTAAAGACCGGCTGGGCTCCCCGCTCTCCATCCCGCGTCTGTTTGCGCTCGTCCGGTCGGTGCTGCCCATCGGCCTGGGTGTTTTTCTTTGGTTCACGCCGGCGCAGCCGGGTGCACTGCTCCAGCTAGGCCCCCGCACCCGGCTGGTACTTGCGGGCATTTTTATTCTGTACGGCCTTTACCGGCTGGTGCGTACTATCCGTACCCAGTTTTTAGCTCCTCCTCCCTCCGATGATATTGACTGATTTGATTGCCCGATTTTCACCCGGCGCCCAAGGCCGCCCCGCTTGGGGTGCGTTGCTGCTGGCCGCCTGCCTGCTCCCCGCCTGCCACCCCGACCGTTCAGCGGGCACAAGCGAAGACGCCACTGATACGCCCACTAGCGGCCACGTCGGCATCAGCGTCGATGAAACGTTCGCGCCCATACTAGAATCGCAGGTCGATACGTTTCAGAAGCTGTATCCCGATGCGCACCTCAAAGTATCCTATCAGCCCGAAGACAGCGTTTTTCTGGATTTGCTCAACGATAAGGTAAAAGCCGTGGTGGTTGCCCGGGAGCTAACCAGCGATGAGAAGAAGACCCTGGAAAAGCAGAACATGCTGCCCATTACCACCCGTGTGGGCATCGACGGGCTAGCCATCATCCTGCACCCTTCCAACCCCGACTCGCTGCTGACGGTGGCGCAGCTTAAAGGGATTTTCGGCGGCCAGACGGCCGAGTGGAGCCAGGTGAGCGGCCAGAAGAAGCTGGGGGCCGTGAACGTGGTATTCGATGCCAACCGGAGCAGCACCAGCCGCTTCGTGCGCGACTCGCTGCTAGGCGGCGGGGCCCTTAGTCCCAAGGCCTTCGCGGCGCAGTCTAACCTGAAGCTGCTCGACTATGTGGCCAGCCATCCAGCAGCCATTGGCGTAGTAGGCGTCAACTGGATTTCGGACACCGACGACCCCACGGCACGCAAGTATCGCAAGCAGATTCGGGTGGCAGGCATCACGAGCCGGCCCAACCCGACCAAAGACGACTTTATCCAGCCCGACCAAGTGTATTTGGCCCAAAAATCGCAAGAGGTGTTGAAGGCCCACCCCGAGCTTCAGAACTACCCACTGCGCCGTATGCTGTATTGCATTAGCCGGGAAGCACGGGCGGGGCTGGGGTCCGGTTTCGTGTCGTTTGTGGCAGGCCAAAAGGGCCAGCTCATCTTCCAGAAATCGGGGCTGATGCCAGCCAATATGCAGGCCCGCATCGTGACCACCAACAAGCGCCAGTGAACTACCTTGCGCCCACTAGCGTAGTAGTAAGTACCAATCTTTCACCAAAAGTTTACTTTTCCCTCCTTTCTTATGCCTTACAAGCCCTGGAAACCGCTGCTGCTGACCGCCCTCACCGTAGGGGCCGGCACCACGGCCGCCACCGCCCAAAGCGTAGCTTCTGCTCAAAAAGCCATTGAACTAGGCCGTTATAATGAGGCCCGCGCTGCGCTGCGCGGCAACAGCAGCCCCGAAGCCAATTTTGAGTTAGGTCGCCTCTATCAGATGCGCGAGAAGCCCGACTCGGCTAGCTATTATTTCAGCCGCGCTGCTGGCGCCACGCCGTTTGGCATGGTAGCCGAAGGCCGGGCTTTGCTCGCGCAAGGTAAGGCCAGCGAAGCCGACGCTAAGTTTGACGCTGCTGCCAAAGCCACCAAGAACAAGGACGCCAAGGTGCTGACGATGATTGCGCAGGCCTACGGTGAATCGGACGTAAAAGACATCACCAAGCCGCTCACGTACGTAAAGACGGCTGAGGCACTTGGCAAGGGCAAGGATGACCCTTCCCTGATGGTAGCCCGCGGCGATATCTACCTACTCACCGACCAGGGTGGTGGCGAAGCTATGAGCAGCTTTGACCGCGCCATCGCGGCCAACCCTAATGATGTAGAGGCCTATTACAAGCGCGGCGTGCTGAGCGTGCGTAGCCGCAATGGTGCCGCTGCTAAGGAAAACCTGGACAAAGCCATTGCCCTGGACCCAAACTATGCACCAGCCTACAAAGAGCTGGCCGAAATGTACTACTCAGCTGGCCAGTATGACAAGGCTGTGAGCACGTTTCAGCAGTACACGGGCATGGCCGAGAAATCGACCACTACTGATGCCGAGTACGCTTCGTTTCTGTATCTAAGCAAGAAGTATCCAGAGTCGCTGGCTGAGGTGAATAAGGTGTTGGCTGTAGAGCCCAACAACTTTACTATGAACCGTCTAAAGGCCTTCAACCTGTATGAAACGGGTGATTATAATGGTGCACTGGCCGCCATGGACCAGTTCCTGAAAATCGCCCCGGCTGATAAGGTACTGCCGGAAGACAACGCTTACCGCAGCAAAATCCTGGTAAAAACCGGTAAGGGTGGCGACGCCATTGCCGTAATGGAGAAGTCGGTGGCATCCATCACGGACCCGGCCAAAAAGAATGAGGCGCTACACGACCTGGCTTCGACCTACAATACGCAGAAGCAATACGCCAACGCTATTCGTACGTACAAGCAGATTATGGCTACGCCTTATGGCGATTTGAGCGACCAGTTCCGCCTGGGCGCAGCGTACAGCGGCAACAAGCAGTATGCGCAGGCTGATAGTGTGTATAACATTATCATCACGGCCAAGCCGACCTATGCACCTGCTTACCAGGCCCGTGCGCAAGCCAACTTCAACCTTGATACCGACTCAAAGAAAGGCTTGGCTAAGCCTTATTATGAGAAGTACATTGAGCTGACCAGCGCCGACCCGACCAAGTACAAAAACGGTCTCGTGGAAGCCAACAACTACCTGGGCTACTACAACCTGCAAAAGGGTGACAAGGCTACTGCCACCCCGTACTACCAGAAGGTACTGGAGCTTGACCCCGCTAATGCGGATGCGACCAACGCCATGAAGATTATCAAAGGTGTACCGGCCCGTACCACTACTACGGCCAAAAAGACGACTACCACTGTTAAGAAGAAATAACGCTGGTAGCTATTAGCTATAAGTAAAAAGGCCCCGCTGCTAGCTTAGCAGCGGGGCCTTTTTGCGTTTATTGGGCTGCTGCCCAGCCTTCCCACTTAGCCAGCACACCGGAAAAATCTTCGGGTAGTTCCAATTCAAAGTGCATTCGCTCACCCGTGCTGGGGTGCACGAAACCCAGCGAACGGGCGTGTAGCGCCTGCCGGGGCATTAGGGCAAAGCAGTTTTCGACGAAGGACTTATAGGTGCCGGTAGCCTGACCTTGGCGGATGCGGTCGCCGCCATAAGTAGCATCGCTGAACAACGGGTGGCCGATGTGCTGCATATGTGCCCGAATCTGGTGCGTGCGGCCAGTCTCGAGACGGCATTCCAGCAGCGTGACTGGGCCGTAGCGCTGGAGCACTTTATAATGCGTGACGGCGTGCTTGCCCTGCTCACCGCCGGGGTACACGGCTTGCACCTTGCGGTCGCGCAGGCTGCGGCCAATGTGGCCGCGCACGGTGCCCTCGTCTTCCTCAAACTTGCCCCAGGCCAGCGCCAGGTAGCTGCGCTCGATGGTATGGTGAAAGAACTGCTGCGAAAGGTGCGTCATGGCCCACTCCGTCTTGCCAATAACCAGCAGGCCGGAGGTATCCTTGTCGATGCGGTGCACGAGGCCGGGACGGATTTCGCCATTGCGGCCCGTAGGAAGGTTGGCGAGGTGGTAGGCCAGCCCGTTCACCAATGTGCCCTCCCAATTGCCGTAGGCGGGATGCACGACCATGCCAGCGGGCTTGTTTACGATGAGCAGGTCATCATCTTCGTAGCGGATGTCGAGCGCCATCTCCTGTGGCTCTACCTTGCCGGTGCGCGGCGGCTCGGGCAGCGTGATGGTAATAACGTCGGCCGGCCGCACGCGGTAGCTCGATTTGGTGACGCGGCCATTCACCTGCACCGCCTCTACCCGGATGGCATCCTGAATCTTGGTGCGCGAGGCGTTGGCCAGCCGGTTGAGCAAGAACTTGTCGAGGCGTAGAAATTCTTGGCCCCGGTCGGCTACGATGCGGTGGTGCTCATACAGCTCGTCGCCCTCCCCGGCATCATCGGGGTCCAGGTCGGCGCCGGGCTCTGCCAAATTGCTACGAAGCAGTTCATCACTGCCGGCAGGCTCCGTTTGGCCAGAATTATCAGTAGGCGGAAATTCCATAAAAAGATATTTTACAAAACAGGCGGCACGAAAAAAGCCGGAGCCACAGGCTCCGGCTTTTTGGCCTTTAGCAGGCAATAGTTATTTCGACTTGGTCTTGGTCTTGCCAGCCGGGGCGGCCGGTACGATGGGAGCGGCGGGCTTGGGAGCCTGCACCGTGGGGCCAGCGGAAGGAGCAGTGGGCGTAATGCCCATTTTCTTGAGGATGATGTCCGATACATCGCCGTCCTTGGGGCCGTGCAGCAGGATAGGGTTGCTGCCCGAGTCCGAGTTAAGGATGTAGGTGTAGCCCTGTTCGTTGGCCACGGCATCAATGTTTTTCTGAATTTTGTCGAGCACGGGGCGCAGCAGGGTCTGCTGCTTCTGCTGCATCGACTGCTGGGCCGTCTGCTGAAACTCTTGGATGCTCTGGCCCAGGCGGGTCAGCTCCTTCTCAGTGTCCGCCTTCACCACGGGCGTCATGGCGGTAGCACCTTTCTGGTAAGCGTCCAGCTTGGTCTGGTACTCGGTCGTCTTTGTCTTCAACTGCGCCTCCAGCTGGGTGCCGTAGGTTTTCAGGTCCGACTCAATCTGCTTGCTTTCGGGCATCTGGCTCAGCACGTATTCCACGCTGGTGAAGCCGATTTTGAGGGGCGCCTGCGCCTGGGCGCTCGAAGCGAAGAACGAAGAGGCAACGAGCAGTGCAGCGGCGAAGGTCAGGTGAAGTTTTTTCACGCGGTTTACGAAGAAGGTCAAGGGTCTAAAAAATTTCGGTTGCAAAGGTAAGGATACTAAGGCTTTTCGCCGGCTACGGCTTTGGTTGCCTTGGTGGGGCGGGCTTTGGTCGCCTTTTCAGGCGCCGATGTGCCAGTGGCGGGCACCGGCGTGCCCGAGTCGGACTCGAAAGCCGGGTCGGCGCTGGCCGTGGGGGTTTTGGGGGGCTTCACGGTTTTCACCGGGCCTTTAGCGCCGGGCTGGTTGCGGGTGGGCGAGCCCAACCCCAGTTCCTCTAACACAAATTCAGTATAATCGTGCGTCGGGTTGGCGTAAAGCATAGTCAGGTCGCCGTTGCGGTCAAACATAAAGTCGAGCTTGCGGGCCTTCACAACCTTCTCTACGGCGTCGAATATTTTGTCTTGGGCAGGCTTATTCAGTTCTACCCGCTTCTTGAAGAGTTGACCTTCGTAGCCAAACTGTTTGGTTTCGTAGGCTTTGATGTCCTGTTCTTTTTTAAGAATCTCATCCTGACGCTTCTTTTTCATCGCCTCGGTCAGCACCACTTCCTCGGCCTGATAAGTACGGTAGAGCTTGTCGAGGTCCTTTTTCTGGGCCTCGATTTCCTTCTGCCAGGTATCCGTTAGCTTGGCTAGCTCCGTTTGGGCCTGCGCATACTCCGGCAGCTTGGTCATGATGAACTCGGTGTCGATGTAACCGAATTTCTGGCCCCAGGCCGGAACACAAGCAACCAGCAGCAGCAGCGCCAGCACAAAACGAGCAACGTGGGTCATGCAGAAAAAGAAGCGAGCAGTTCCGAAACCAGCTTCGGTACGCTTATTACAACGACCGGGCCAAGTGCTTTAGTCTAAGCGACAAGCTACTAAGCCATTCTTAAACCGCTGGGGCCGGCCAAAACGTTCAGCCGGCCGCCTGGTTAGCGAATCTGCTGGCCGATGATGAAGTGGAAGTGATTGAAATCCTGCTTGGTAGACGTATTGAGCGGGGGCGTAACCGTGTCAAATGCCCGGCCGTAGTCGAAGCCCAGCAGGCCGAAGGCCGACATGAAGATACGCGCGCCGAAGCCCGCCGAACGGTAGAGCTTATACGGGTTGTACTGGCTGTACACGTCCACCGCGTTGCCGGCTTCGGCAAAGCCCAGCACGTAGACCGTAGCCGCCGGGTTGAGGCTGACGGGGTAGCGTAGCTCCGCCACGTACTTGTTGTAGGCAATGCCGCCGCTGGCACCCGTTTGGGCCGTCGGGATGGCGAAAGCGCCGTTGGGGTCGTCGTAGCCCCGCAGGCCGATATAGTCGGTACCTACCAGGAACGAGCCGCCGCCGCCGTAACCGAGGCCGGCACCGCCCATTTTGAAGCGCTCAAACGGCCCCGGCGTACGGTCCTTGGTGTAGGTGCCAATGAAGCCGAAGTGGGCCCGCGTGTTCAGCACCAGCTTGCCCACAATGGGCGTAAACCACGAGGCATCGAACATCCACTTGTGAAACTCTACCCACTCGTACACGTTGGGGTGCGCGCCGCCGAAAGCTGAGTACGGCGGCGTCAGGCTCAGGCTCAGGCTCACCGACGAGCCACGGCGGGTGTACGTCGGGTTGTCAATGCTATTGCGCGAGAGCGTGGTGTTGAAGGTGACGTTGTTGGCGCGGCCCGTGTTGAAGTCCGAGAATATCTGGTAGTTCTGCAACTGGTACTGGCTAAACGACAGCGAGTTGCTCAGCGAGAAGTAGTCATCCGGCACGCGCAGCTGGCGGCCCAGGCCCACCGTCACACTATTCACTTTGATAAACTGGTCGGCGCCACTCTCGAAACGCGTCACCCCGAAGCGCGACACACTCCGGTTCAGGCTCACGGAAAGCGAGTTTTGCTTGCGGCCGCCCAGCCAGGGCTCCGTAAAGCTCAGCGAATAAGCCTGGTACTGCAAGCCGTTGGCCTGCACGTTCAACGCCACGCGCTGGCCATCACCGGAGGGCACGGGTGTCCAGTTATGAAAGTCTTTGGCCTTGCGCAGCGAGAAGTTGTTGAACACCAAGCCCACCGTACCAATAAAGCCCGCGTAGCCACCCCAGCCACCCGACAGGGTAATCTGGTCCGAAGGCTTCTCCACCACCGTGTAGTTGATGTCCACGGTGCCGTCGGCCTGGTTGGGCACGGGATTGATACCGATTTTTTCGGGGTCGAAATAGCCGAGCGTAGCGATTTCGCGCTGCGAGCGGATGAGCAATTCACGGTTGAACTTGTCGCCGGGCAGCGTGCGCAGCGTGCGGCGCAGTACGTGGTCGCTGGTCTTGGTATTGCCGGCGATGTTGATGTCCTTCACCCGGGCCTGCACACCTTCGCTGATGCGCATCTCGATGTCGATGGAGTCACCTTCTACCTTGGTCTCCACGGGGTCGAGCTGGAAGAACAGGTAGCCGTCGTTCATGTACAGCGACTCCACATCCTGGCCCGTGGGGTTGTAGTGCAGGCGCTTGTCGAGGCTTTCCTTGCTGTACGGGCTACCCTTCCTGACACCGAGCACCGACGAGAGCGTCTTGCTATCGTAGAGGTAGTTACCCGACCAGGTGATGTTGCGGAAGTAGTATTTCGGGCCTTCATCCACCCGTAGCTTCACAATCAGGCCTTTGTTATCGCGCTCAATCGTGTCCGAGATAATGGTTGCATCGCGGTAGCCCTGGTCGTTGTAGAAGTCAACCAGCTTCTTCTTATCGTCTTCAAATTCCGTGCGCTGGAACTTACCGGGCGTCAGGAATTTATAGGCTTTGCGGGCCTTCGTTTTCTTAAACTGTTTGGCCAGCTTGCCATCCTTGAAGGCCTTGTTGCCCTCAAACTCGATGTCGTGGATGCGGACCTTGCTGCCCTTGTCCACGTCAATCTTCAGGGCCACGCTGTTGGAGAGCGCCGAGTCGGCCACCTGGCGAATATTCACCTTGGTATCCAGGAAGCCCTTGTTAGTGTAGAACTTCCGCACCTGCGTGCGGGTGTTCGACAGCAGCGCGTCGGTCACCACCTTACCGCGGATGAGCTTGATTTTTTTCTCAATCTCGGTCGCCTGCCCCTTGCTGATGCCTTCGAAGGTGAAGCGCGAGAGGCGCGGCCGCTCCCGCACGTTAAAGTCCAGGAATATCTTATTGCCCTCCGTGCGCGCGATGCTCACCGAGATATCAGCCAGGATGCCCTGCGCCCATATCTTGCGGATAGCCTTGCCCAGGTCGTCGCCGGGCACGTTCACCACATCGCCAATCCGCAAACCCGAGAGGCCAATCAACGTATTAGGGTCCAGGTAGCGGGCACCACTCACCGTGATGCCGCCCAGCTCATACTTGCGCGGCTCTTCGGCAGCGGAAGACACCTGCTGGGCATGAGCAGGCTTGACCGCTAACGCGCTGGCTAGCAATACGGCACTTAATAATCCACTACGTAAGTAAGTACGCATCATTCTACTAAATAAAATCAGGACGCCGACAGCTGCTCGCTGGTTTTGCCAAAGCGACGCTCCCGGCCCTGGTAGGCTTGCAGCGCATCGCGGAAGTGACTGCGCCGAAAATCAGGCCACAGAACGGGGGTGATGTACAGTTCCGTATAAGCCAGCTGCCAAAGCAAGAAATTACTGATGCGCTGCTCGCCGCTCGTACGGATAAGCAATTCGGGGTCGGGAATGCCGGCGGTAGCCAGGTAATTGGTTATGGTAGACTCGTTTACTGCGGCCGGCTGCACGCGACCGGCTGCTACGTCGGCCGCGAGGCGCTGGGCAGCCTGCGTCAGGTCCCAGCGCCCGCTGTAGCTGAGGGCCAGCACCAGCGTCATGCGGGTGCCACCTTTCGTTAGCTCTATGGCTTCGGCTAGCTCACGCTGGCAGTTTTTGGGCAGGTTGGTGATTTCGCCAATCGACTGGAGCCGGACGCTGTTTTTCAGCAGCGTAGCCGTCTCCTGCCGGATGGTGTGCACCAGCAGCTGCATAAGCGCCGTGACTTCGAAAGCCGGGCGGTTCCAGTTCTCTGTCGAAAACGCGTAGAGCGTTAAGTAGCGTACTCCCAGTTCAGCGGCTTCCTCCACCGTGTCGCGCACCGCCGTAATGGCGCTTTGGTGCCCAAACACGCGCAGGCCGCCGCGTTGCTTGGCCCAGCGCCCGTTACCATCCATGATAACAGCCACATGGGCAGGAATATTAGAGAGGTCAATTTCGGACCGTTCGGCCATCGTTGCGGTTTGCGTATAAGAGGCCGCAAGTTACGCAAAGGGTTGCAGTCTGCCTTCGCACTGAGTATGCGCGGGGCTCATCGACCTTATCCTGAAACAATCATCTAACTAACTGCCAAGTTTTTACGCGCAAAACCTCGGCTAATAATCGCCTACCTGAGCAGCCGTTTGTTTTTGTCGTAGGCCGGCGGGCAGAGAATTTTATAGAAAGTGTACGATACACTGACCCCGGAATAGTAATACCAATCCTGGTCGTGGCTGTTCACGAGCAGCGGCGTCTGGTCGCCGGTATGGTCAAACTGGTCGGTAAAGGTTTTGCGCACGCCCATTTCAAGGCCCAGGTTAAAGTGCTCGTTGAGCGCCACTTTTAGGCCAGCCCCCGCCGGGATAGCAATACCCACCTTCGCACCTTTACGATTGAAATCAGCCTGCAAGGCGGCGTTGTCGCTCGTGACGGTAGTGTTGGCGTAGTACAGCCCCAACCCGGCAAACAAGTAGGGCGAGAGGTGAAAGCGGTGCTGGTCCTTGCGCGTGTGGTAGTCCAGAAAGTTATACTCTACTACCCCCGCCGCCTCTACAACGCCCCCGCTCAAGTGCAGCTGACGATAGCTCTGCAAGGGCGCGGTACCGCCGTTTACGCCTTCCACATTGGCATCGGTGGCGCGCAGGAAGCCCGCGGTCAGGCTGGCGCGCAGCGTCACGGGCACCGACACATCACGGCGGTAAAAGATGGTGAGGGCCGGGCGGCTATTCTGCCATTGCAGCTGCGGCGATATTTCGCCTTTGTAGTTGGTCGCGCCTACTCCGATACCTACTTCACTGGTATGCTGCGCCAGGGCGGGAGAGGCGAAAAAAAACGCACTCCCCACCAGCAACAAGCCAGCGGGGAGTGCGCAAGAGAACCGGGAAACGGCCATGTAGCAGACTGTAAGGTTGAACGTCCAGCCAGCTAGCAAGAGCTTAGCGGAACTTGGGGTTTTTGATTTTCGGGTTCAGGATGTAGTTGAGCGAAAAACCGGTAACGGTGTACCAGTCGTTCTTGCCCTGACCACGCTTCTCGCCGGGGCGGAAGCCACCCGCAACGCCGGTTGAGGTGTTGGTGATACCTTGGCCACCTGCACCACCGCTGAAACCACCAAAATATTGTGCCGTGGCGGTAGAAGATGCCAAATTAGCATAGTTGCCGCTTACGTCATCCAGGTAACCGGTGAAGGTTTTACGGAAGCCGATTTCAAACGAAGCATCGAGGTTGCGGTTAATGCGGTAACGCACACCGGCACCGAAAGGCAGCGAAAACTGAAACTTACTGTAGCTAACTCCTTCTGTTGCCAAAGGCTGGAGGTCTACATAATTACCGCTGGCATCTTTGCCCTGGGGGCTGAAATGGAAACCGGCTACCCCGCCGAACAGGTAGGGCACGAAGTCAGGACGCTTCAGGTAGTTGTTACGGTTTTCAATCAGGTCAACAATCACAACGGCTGACGCCTCGGCGATATCGCTGCGGAAGTTCATGTTCCGGGTGTAGCGGTAGCGGGCGTTCACATCGTCGCGGTTGGCGTTCGTGTTGTCATCAGCCGTGATGCGGCCATAGGAGAGCGCGAAACGACCCGACACGCGCGGGAAGAAGCGGTGCGTGATGTTCAGGCCCAGGTTAGGACGCGTATCACCGAGGTGAAACGAGGCAAAGTTGGTAGCTGGGTTGAGGTCACCAAAGTAGTTCATGGCATTCAGGCTAACCCCAATGGAGGTATACTGCTTGCGCTTGCTGAACTGTTGGGCTTCGGCGTGTTGCGTCGAGCCTAGCAATGCCAGGCCGGCGAGCAGGGCCGTTGAGTACGTGAAAAACTTAGTCATAAGGCGCAGAGTAGAGAGTTTGTCGAGCAGATTGGGGCGCAAACCGAACAGGACACGGTTCGCAGCGAATGCAAAAGTAAGAGTTAAAGGGAACTAAAAAAATTTAGTAAGCTTTTTTATAGGCTTTTGGCTTTCATTTCAGCTGGGGCGCAGTGGCCGGATTGCGCCTATCTAAGCCCCAGTTGAGTTTATTGCGCAAAGTACTTAAGAAATTGACGTGATTTAATTTAACTAGCCGAGCGTTGAAGTTTTCGCGCCGAACGGCCATTTGTACGCTTGCTTCGACAGGCACGGAGCGCGAATCGAGAGCGAGCAGGTAGCTGGTGGCGCGGCCTTCTATTTCAAATGAAATAACGCTTTGGTCAGATACTATTAGTGGGCGAACGTTCAAATTGTGGGGGCATACGGGCGCGATGATAAAATTGTTGGTTTGCGGCAGCATAACCGGCCCACCGCAACTGAGCGAATAGCCCGTGGAGCCCGTGGGCGTGGAAACTACCAGCCCATCGGCCCAGTAAGAGTTTAAATACTCGCCATTGATGTAGGTGTGTACCACAATCATGGCGGAGGTATCGCGCTTAAGGATGCTGAATTCATTGAGGCCAAAGTTGAGCGCGCCAAACACGTCGGGGTCGGTTTCGACGCGGAGCAGGCTACGGTCTTCGAGGGTGAAATGGCCCTTGAACAGCGCATCGATGGCCTGGGGGATATAATCGGGGTTGATGGGGGCCAGGAAGCCCAGCCGGCCGGTGTTGATGCCGAGGATGGGAATCTGGAGGGCCCCGACGTAGGTGACGGTATCAAGCAACGTGCCATCGCCGCCGATGCTGAGCACGAACTGCACCCCGCGTAGCGAGTCGCCGCGCCGGAAGCTGCCCGTGCCGGGCGGCAGGCGCAGATGGCCTTCCATGTACGCCCGAAAGGCCTCTACGATAATAACTTCAGCATTGCGGGCGGCTAGCTCGTCGAGCAGCGTTTGCAGAAAAGGGGCAACTGACTCGTCGAACGGCTTACCCAGAATCGCAATTTTCATAACAAAAAGATAATAATAGGGGCGCTTAGATGGGAAAGGCCGTGCGCAAAAAGAAGCCGGTGCTGGGGTACACCGTGAGGGTGCGGGTCAGCTCCAGGCAAAAGACTCGGTCGTAATACGTTACCAAATGTAGGCCCAGCCCCACCGAGGCCAGCAGCTGGCCGGGGAGCTGGTTGCTAGGCGACTCGAAGCGGCCCACGCCCCCACCGGCCAAGCCGGCATCGGCAAAACCATTGAGGTATACGGCCAGCGGCAGCGTATTGACTTTGGGATTGTGAATAAAGGGGATGCGCAACGGCGGCGGCGCCCAGGCCCGCCAGCTCAGGCCCTGCTGGGTGAGGGCGTAGGAGCGACCTTCGACCACGTAGTAATCGTAGCCGCGCACCAAGGCGTCGTAGCCAAAGCTGCGGGCATCGGCGTAGCCCAGGCGCGAGGCCAGCAGGCGGGCCTGTACCCCTATCCCACCGGCGTAGTAAAAATTGTGGCCCAGGCTGATGTAGCGGGCGTAGCGCAGCCGGGCCGTGCCGTAAGAGGGCGAGCGTTCGGTGCCCGCAAATTGGCGGAGCGTGAGGCTGGCCTGGAAAAACTGGCCGGTAAGCGGGTAAGCAAAGGTATTACGCTGGTTATTAGTAGTTACCAAGCTGGCTTCTACGTACTGGCGCTGCGGCTGGCCCAGCAGGTAGTCGGGGTTGAGCTGGTAGATGAGGTCGCTAATCTGCTCACGGTGGTAGGAGATATCGAGCGCCGAAGAAAGCTGCACGGTGTGGCGCAGCCGCAGGCCACCCGACACGTAGAAGCGCTGGATGGGAAAGACCTCTTTCTCGGCGTCGGGCAGGCTGCGCAGGCGGTCGTTGAGCGTGGTGTAGTCGAGGTTGCGGCTCTGGTAGTACGAGATGCCAAACCCAACGCCTATGCGGCGGCGCTTGCCCAGGCCGGGTGCCTCGTAGAACAGCTCGTACTTGCGGTTGAAACCCAACTGGATGTTGGCGGTAAGCTGCTCGGCGCGGCCCCGGAAGTTGGTATCGGTGAGGTGCAGGCCGTAGTCGATGCGCTGCCAGCGGTCGGGGCGAGTGCGCCAGCGGTTAAAGTCGTCGGCCAGCGACAGGATGGGCGTGGGTATGATATACCAGCGCTCCTGGACGCTGAAAAGCACCGTGAGTTGCCCAGTGCCGCCGCAGCTGGCCTGCGCCAGCACCGCGTGAAAAAGCTGGAGATTATAAATCCGGCGTCGGTTGGCTTCGAGGCGACTGGCCAGGTCGGCCACGGTGAGCGAATCGCCCTCATGAAAGTCCAGTTCGGCGCGCATGATGCGCTCCCGGGTGCGGCCGTTGCCCGCAAACAGGATGGCCGAAACCCGCACTTTGGGGCCGGGGCAGGCACCTACGCGTACCAGCGTATCGGTGGGCACTACCACGGGGGGCAGCGCGGGCGGGCGGGCTTCCTGGCTTAGCTCGCGTAGGCTATCGGGCGCGGCGGGGGGCAGCGGGGTGGTTTGGGCGTGGCCAGCCGCCGAACAGCACCAGAGCCCGAAGACCAGCAGCCAGCTTACGGCAGTAAAAAAAGAAAGCCGGGCGCGGTGCTTCACCCCGCAAAGTTAGACGCTGAGGTAGCGGAGCAGCGCGTCGAAGCGCTCCTGCTCGTCGTCGCCCACGGCGGCCGTGCCGCTGAACTGCGCCGATACCACGTAGCCAAACCGCTCCAGCGTGGCCGTGATACGGCCCAGGTTATCGGTATTGAGGCGCAGCGTGAGGCGGATGCGGTAGGGGTCGTGCTCGTCGGCGATGACGTGGGCCGAGAGGATTTTAGCGTTGTTCTCCTCAATGTAGCGGCTGATTTGGGACAGCGAGTAGTCGCGTTCCTCCATCGTGAGCACGAGGATGCTGCCGGTGCCAGCCACGCCGGGCACGGGGCCGAAAGCAGCCAGCGCGTCGCTCACCGTTACTACGCCCGCGTATTCCTGCTGCTCGTCGAGCACGGGCACGAGCTGGATTTTTTGCTCAATGGCCAGCTCCATCACGCGGTAGAAGTGCTGGTCGTGCTGCACATGCACGTTGCCGTAGCCCAGCGGCAGCTCGGCCAATTGAGTGTCGGGGTTTTCGTAGTCGGCCAGGTTGTTTTCGGTGATGAGGCCCCGGTAGTGACGGCCATCTACCACGGGCAGCTGGCCCACGTGAAACTCCTCAAGCCACCGGGCGGCCTTGGCGGTCGTGTCGGTGGCCTTGAGGGGCGGAATCATCTGATTAAGAAGGTCTTCGGCGAGTAGAGCAGGCATAGATACACAAGCTAATAGCGGGTAACGAACAGAATACCAGCCAATCCGAGACAAGCTACCGACGACGCTACACGTAGGCGGCACCAACGGGCGCGCACCGGCAATACGCTGCCGGCCGCGGCCCCTTGCGCGGGGATGCACGGATAGGACTACTAACGGGGGGGAAAGGTTGCCTAGTATGGGCAAAAACCAAGCCGCACCTCGCCCAATATACCAGCTAACGCACTGAACCGGCGGCTACCATCGCCGGAGGCGCACCGGCCACGCGGCGCAAGAAGCCACCCAGCGCCCGGTTGAAGCCGGCGGGGCGCTCCATCATGGGCGCGTGGCCGCAGTGGTCGAGAAAGCGCAGCTCGGCCTGGGGCAGCAGGCGCTCGAAGTCGTGGGCGACGGAAGGCGGGGTAATAGTGTCGTTGAGGCCCCATACCAGCAGCACGGGTACGGTGATGCGGTGCAGCTCGCCAGCCAGGTTGTGGTGCTGGGCCGAGCGGGCAATGCTAATCATGCGCAGGCACTTGGCATTGGAATTGGTGACGGCAAATACCTCATCGACCAGCTCTTTGGTTGCAATGGTGGGGTCGTAGAAGGTGTAGCCCACGCGCTCCTGCACAAAATTGTAGTCGCCGCGCTTGGGGAAGGAGCCGCCCATGCCGTCTTCAAACAAGCCGCTGCTGCCGGTGAGCACCAGGTTGCGCACGCGGGCGGGGTTTTTGAGGGTATACACCAGGGCGACGTGGCCGCCCAGCGAATTGCCCAGCAGGGTAAAATTGGTGGGTAACCGTAACTTATCCACAAAGCTTTCCACATAGGCCACCAGGCCGGGCACCGTGGCTTGCAGCAAGGGCATGTCGTAGACGGGCAGCACCGGGATGACGACCCGGTAGTGGGGCGAAAATTCTTCGACCACCTCCTGCCAATTACTGAGGGCGCCGAACAAGCCGTGCAACAAGAGCAGCACCGGCCCCTGGCCCTCATCGACGTAGTCAAACCCGTGCTGTTGCTGGCGGCGAAGCTCCATATCTGCTATGTTCCTAGTAGCTAGTGGCTGGCGGCGCGGGTGGGCACCGGGCGGGCTTCCGGCGGCCGAAAACCGGCAGCCAGTCACTAAAAATCGACTTATGCAATGTTACAACAGGCCACCCAATTTGCCAGCCAGCGCAGGCCGTGCGGGGTGAGCAGCGCCTCGGGGTGAAACTGCACGCCGTAGAGCGGCAGCGTGGCATGGCGCAGGGCCATGAGCTCGCGGTCGGAATCAGCCGTGACGGCCAGCGGCCGCAGGCTGGCCGGCAGCGTAGCCAGCTCCAGGGCCAGCGAATGGTAGCGCGTAACGGGCTGGCGGCGCGGCAGCCCGGCCAGCCAGGGGTCGTCGCCGAGCAGCTCAATATCGGAGACCTTGCCGTGCCAGGGCCGGGCCGCCCGGCGCAGGCTGGCCCCAAAAAACTGGCCCAGCGCCTGCTGGCCCAGGCACACGCCCAACATGGGCAGCTGCTGGTGATATTCTTCGACAACGGCCAGCAAATTGCCCGCCGTAGCGGGCGAACCCGGACCGGGCGAGAGCACAATGCCGTCGAATTTTAACGCCTGTAACTCGGCCAGCGGCACGTCGTTGCGGCGCACCAGCACCTCGGCCCCCAACTGGCGCAGGTAGTCGGCCAGGGTGTGGGTAAAGGAATCGAAGCTATCGAGCAGTAAGAGGGTCATGCGAAAAATGTACCGAGCTAGTTTCCTGGTACTTAGCAAAAAGCAATTGGCTTACATGGCGCTTTTGAGGCGGGCCAGCAGGTTGTGGGCAAAGGGCAGCACGTAGCCGGTGAGCTGCAAGGCTAGCGGCGTAGCCTTCACCACCCAGGGCAATACCACGGAGCCGGCCGTGAGGCTGGGGGCCAGCAGCGGCAGGCCCGCCAGGGCAGTGCCGTGCAGCAGCAAGCTGAGGCCCAGCAGCCACTTGAGGGCGCCGGCGGCGGCTCCCAGCAGGTTATCGAGCACGCCGAGGGGCGTAAAATGCACGGCCGTTTTGACCAGGCCACCCAGCAGGTGCACGCCCCACATAATAGCCACCAGCACCAGCAGAAACGCCACCAGCGGCAGCAGCCCAAACAGCTCGCCCAGGTAGGAGCGCACCACCGGGATGGCCGCGCTCAGCAAGTACAGCCCGCCCACCACGCCGAGCACAAAGGCCAGCAGCGACACCGCCTCCAGCACCAGCCCGCGCCGGTAGCCCTTGACGGTGCCCACCACCAGCGGGAGCAGCAGCAGCAAGTCGAGCGGATTCATGTTTGGGAGAAATTCAGAAGTAGAAATGAGGAAGGAAGAACTGTCAGCGCAACAATTCTTTCTTCCTCATTTTCAATACTGGACCAGCTATAAGTTGGTGTTGTTGAGCAGGTTGCTGACCGTTTGCGAGATGGCTTTGCCATCGGCCTGGCCGGCCAGCTCACGGGCGGCTACGCCCATTACCTTGCCCAGGTCGGAGGGGCCGGTGGCGCCCACGCGCTGGATAATACCGACGAGCTTCTCCACGAGGTCGGCCTCGGAGAGCTGCTGGGGCAAGAACTCCTCAATGATGGCCAGCTCAGCCAGCTCGGTTTCTTCGAGGTCGGAGCGGAACTGCTCCTTGTAGGTCGCGGCCGAGTCGCGGCGCTGCTTGGCGGCTTTGATGAGCAGCTTCTGCTCCTGGTCGGCGCTGAGGCCGGTGGCGCTGGCGCCCTCGGCGGTTTCGGCCAGCAAAATCTGCGATTTGATGGAGCGCAGGGCGGTGAGGCGTACTTTGTCTTTGGCCAGCATGGCTTGCTTGATGCCGGCGTCGATGGTGTCTTTGAGAGCCATTAGAAATGGGTTGGGGAAGGGAAATAGAACGAAACGGGCGAGCCGCCCGCAAACAAAAAATCAGGTGGTGGCGGGGCTGCTGCGCAGTTGCTGCGCCAGGCCAGCCGGGTCGTCTACGTAAATAGCCAGGCGGCGCACGGTGCGGCTTAGGCCGTAGAGGCCGCGCACGCGCTGGGGCTGGGCCAGGGTGAGCAGCAGGTTGGGCGGCGTGAGGAGCAGCCGGGCGGCGTTGAGCAGGTCGGGGGCGGGGGCCGGCGCATCCATTATTTTTTCTAAGCTAGCCAACTGCTCCCTCGGGATGGCCACCCGCCACACCAGGCCCACCCGCACTGTCAGGGTAGTAGCCGTGAGCAATAAGGGCCGGCAGCGCACCGCCTGCCCGTGCGCCAGCAGCCACAGCAGGCCGTAGGCGCTGAGGCCGGTGAGTACCCAAGCCCCGCGCGGCCACCACTGCCCGGCCACGAGGTGCGTGGCGGCCATCTCTACCACGCTCAACCCAGCGAAAGCGGCCAGCAGGGCCACAAAGCCGGATTTTTGGTAGGTAGTAAAAACCTGGCTGGCCGGGCTGACTTCGGGCCGAGCCCAGCCGCCGAGCAGGGCGTAGCGGAATACGGCCACTTCCGTTACCACGGCCTCGGTGAGGCGGCCCAGCACCGGCTGGCAAGCGGCATGCAGGTTGTCGATATAATCGGCAGAACGCGCCTGGGCCGCCCGGTAGCCACGCAACACGCGCCGCAGCCGCACCAGGCCGTAGCCCAGCGTAGCCACCTCCCCTACCGCCGCCAACCGACCCGCCCAGGCCAAAATCGGCAGCCCAGCCGCTGGCAACAGCCAGTGGCTCAAAGCCAGCCCAGCCCCAAACGCAGCAGCTACCGTGCTGACAGGCAAATTATAGCGCCGCACTATGCACAGGTAAAACAGTCCCGGCAGGACCACTAGCAGGTCGAAGGCCACGGCCGGCGGCAACACTGGGCGCAAGGCAAAATCTGCCCGGTGCACCACGGCGTGCTCAATACCCACGAGCAACACGGCCAAGAGCCCAAAGAGCAGCAGCGGCCCCAGACGCACGGGCAGGCGAAGCGAACTAGTCATGGGCAGGCTGGTTAAAGAGATAAGGGGAACGCGGCAGCCAGCCGCCCGGCAAATGTACCTTGCGCCACCGCCGCCCCCAGCCAGCCCGCGCCGCGGGCGTATCCCCGACATCCGTTAAATCCGTTAAATCTGTGGTCAAGCTAAGCGTTAACATCAACAAAATCGCCACCTTGCGCAACGCGCGCGGCCTGCACGCCCGCCCCGACCTCTTGCAGGCAGCCCGCGACATCGAGCGCTTCGGAGCCGAGGGCATCACGGTGCACCCGCGGCCCGACGAGCGCCACATTCGCTACGACGACGTGCGCGACCTCAAGAACATCGTCACCACCGAGCTAAACGTGGAGGGTAACCCCACGCCCGATTTTCTGGCCTTGTGCCGCGAGGTGCGCCCCGAGCAGGTAACGCTGGTGCCCGACGCGCCCGACGCCATCACCTCCAACGCCGGCTGGGACGTGGTGCAGCACCAAGGCTTTCTGCGCGATGTGGTGGCCGAGCTGAAAAGCTACGGTGCCCGCGTGAGCATCTTTCTCGACCCCAACCCGGCCCTGATAGCCTCGGCCGCCAGCACCGGCACCGACCGCATCGAGCTGTATACCGAGGCCTACGCGCGCCACTACCCCACCGACCGTGCCGCCGCCGTGCTGCCCTACTACAACACCGCCCGTGCCGCCGTAGCCGCCGGCCTGGGCCTGAACGCCGGCCACGACCTCGACCTCGACAACCTCGCCTACCTGGCCCAGGAGCTGCCCGGCTTGCAGGAGGTGAGCATCGGCCACGCGCTAGTAGCCGATGCGCTGTACCTGGGCCTGGAGAATACGGTGCAGCTTTATAAGCGGCAACTGCGGCAGGGCTAGCCGGGCCCGCTAGCGACTGGCGGCCAAAGGCACGCGCACCAGGCGCAGGATGTGGCGGGCCGGCCGGGCCTCACCGATAATCACAAAATTAGACCCGATGTACAGCACGTCGGCCTGGCCCTTGTCGGGAGCCGGCCGCACGGCGCTGAGTTGGCCCGAGCGTAGGTCCAGGGTCTGAATCTGTTGAGGGCTGCGCAGTACCAAGTGGGTGCTATCGTCCGTGAGCCCCCGCACCCGGAAGGTGCCGGCCTCGGTGGCCATGCGGGCCATCACGCGGCCCTGTGCATAGTAGGGCCAGGCAAAGGAGCCTTTATCCAGCGGCAGGGGCACAATACGTAGCTGCTCGACCTGGCCAGCCGCGCCCAGGCGCACGCTCACAATGTCTTTGGGCCGCAGTACCGTTTGGCCGGCGATGCCCATCGTGACGGACGCCGCCAGGATGCCGCCGCCCGCCGAGGTGCTCGTGTAGGTTTCGCCTATCAGGTGCACCTGGCCCTGGGCCAGCGGCCACAGCAGCTGCCACTGCACGCGCTCGGCCCCGGCCCCATGCAGCGTAGGCTCGCGCTCGAAGTTAGTCAGGTGGTCAGCCAGCACCTGCCCGGTGGGGCTGAGCCGCTGAAAAAACAAATCGCCGGAGCGGCGCAGCACGGCGGCCTCGCCCCCAAACGCGTGGCCTGCCACGAGCAGCGAGTGGCCAGGGCCCATCTCTACTACCGACGGCACGCGCCGGGCCTGCTCATTGGTGAGGGCCACCTGGCCCAGCTCGGCGCCCGTGGCCAGGTCGAGGCACACGGCGGTGCTCACGGGGTGGCGGCCCTGGTAGTCGGCCATCAGCACCAGCCACAGGTGCGTGCTGTCGGCGGCGCTGGCGGCCAGGGTGGCATCGGGGCCAAACGACTTTTCCCAGCGCACGGCCAGGTTGGGCGCGCGGCACACCAGGCGAAAGCTGCCCTGCTTGGTTTGCTGCTCGGTGGTGAGAAAATAATCGGTTTGCGGCAGGCTAAGGTCGTGCACCTCCAGCAGGCGCCGCCGCATGGCCAGCGGCTGCCGCACCTGGGCCAGCAGCCGCCCGGCGGTGTCCACGGTGGCCAGCACCAGCGAATCGCGGGTGAGCAACTGCACCAGCATGTAGTGCCGGGCGCCCTGCACGGCGGCCAGGTCCAGGTGCCCCGGCAGGGTCAGCTGCGTTTGGCGGCGCAGGCGCAGGCGCTCATCCTGCCAATAATTTTGTACGAGCGTGTGGTTGCGGTTGGGATACGCCAGGCTGACCAGCACAATCTGGCGCGGGGTGCCGAGCACGGTGCCCCCCACGTTTTCCAAATGCGCATTGCTCAGGGTAAACGAAGCGGTATCGGTACGCCCCTGGGCCTGCGCTGGCAGCCAGCCAGATGCCCCCAGCAGTATCACGGCAGCTACCAGCTGCCACGCCCGGTTAGCAAGTATTGACTTAAACATACTACTTTTTACTACCTCAAGTTCCCCGCTAAGTTACCCCTTTGCCACAAGCAAGCGCCACTACTGCTACCTGCTTACCGGGAAGGGCATTGCTAACCTCTGATAGGGGCTTAACTTGCGCCGTAAAATTTTTCTATAGTTCATAGTGCGTTCACGTTTTTACTCGGCTTGGCGCGGTGCGCTGGGCGTGGGGCTACTCGCTGGCCTGAGCCTCACCGCCTGCAACCGCCCGGGGCAGGGCGAAGGCTCCGCAGCCAAGGCCGACAGCCTCGCGGCGGGCAATCAGCCGGCTCCCACAGACACCCTGAAAATCAAGCGCCTGGCCATGCAGCGCGATTCGCTCAAGGCCGACAGCATCGCCCGCAAAAACGGCCAGCTGCCGGGCGCCATCCTGCCGGGGCACCGCATTGTGGCGTTTTATGGCAACATCCGCTCGAAGGGCATGGGAATTCTGGGCCGCGAGCCCAAGGCCCAGATGATGCGCAAATTTGACAAAGTGCTGGCCGAGTGGCAGGCCGCCGACCCCAGCATCCCGGTGATACCGGCCATCCACAGCGTCACCATCACGGCGCAGGGCGCGGCGGGCTCCGATGGCAAGTACCGCCTCATGAACTCGAAGGCTACCATCGAGGAAACCCGCGCCTGGGCTAAGGAGAAGAACGCCCTGCTGTTTATGGACGTGCAGGTGGGCCTCAGCGACTTGGAGCACGAGCTGCCTAAGCTAGCCGAGTACATGAAGGACCCGACCATTCACTTGGGCATCGACCCCGAGTTTGCCATGCAAACCAAGAAGGTGCGCCCCGGCAAAAAAATCGGCACCTACGACGCCAAGGACGTGAACTACGCCATCAATTTCCTGGCCCGCATCGTGAGCGAAAATCACCTGCCGCCCAAAATGCTGATGGTGCACCGCTTCACGAAGGGCATGATGACGAACTACAAGGACATCAAGCTCGACCCCCGCGTGCAGGTCATCATCGACATGGATGGCTGGGGCGACCCGGTGCTGAAAAAGGACTCCTATAAAGCCTACGTGCAGAAAGAGCCCGTGCAGTACGCCGGCTTCAAGCTGTTCTACGAGTACGACATCAAGCGCGCGCCCCACCACCTCATGGAGCCCAAGGAGGTGCTGACTCAGCTGACGCCCGTGCCCCTTTACGTGCAGTACCAGTAGCCTTGGTTTTTAACCCCCACAAAGAAGCCTCCCCAGCAGTGGGGAGGCTTCTTTGTGGGAACTATACTGAAGTAGCAGGCGACTACTTGAGCAGCTCGTTTTGCGAGCGCAGTACTTCGCGGGCGATGGCCAGGTTGGTATCGCGCGAATTCACCACGAGGTAGATAAACTTCTTGTTGTCATCCACGAGCTTGATGAGGTGCAGCTGGTTGGTGAGGGTGATGAGGATATCCTCAATGTTCTCGCCTTGCAGCTTGAGGGCCTGCATGGCCTTCTGCTTCTGCTTCACCACTTCGGTGTTGTAGGCAGCGGCCGTTTCGGGGTTGATGGAAGAGTTGGTGTGCGAGGCCAGGGTCATGCCCGAGCTAATGTCAACGATAGCCACGGCGAGCGCGCCAGGCAGGTCATTGAGGATGTTTTGCACGGCTTGGCCAGCGGGAGTAGAAGTAGAGTATGCCACGAGGCGGAAAATGAAAAAAAGTACTAAAAAAAGCTTGAGTAAAGATAAGTACTTAAGCAGCATGTTGCCGCAATACTGTGCGGGCCAGCGCCAGGTTGGTATCCTGGGTGCGAATAGCCAGGTAGAGCAGCCAGCCCTGCTGCGGCAATACTTGCAGCAGGTGCAACTGGCGCCGTAGCGTGACGACGATATCTTCGAGCTGCTCGGCCGGGGCTAGCTCCAACGCCTTCATGGACTGGCGGGTCTGATGCACGATTTCGGCATTGGCAGCGGCTACCTCCGTGGCCCCGCCGCTGTGCCCGGCCCACTGCCCAGCCAGTATCTGCCCGGTAGCGCTGGCAACCACCGCTACGGTGATAAAATCGGGTAGCTCGGCCACCACGCTACGTACTATTTCTTCCGCCTGGGCGCGGGCCTGGCTGCTTACTTCGGGCTGGGCCGGGGAAGCGGGGGCGGGGGCGGCTACCGGGGTTACTACGACTGCGGGCGTAGCCTCGGCTTCGGGTACTGGCTCGGGGGCCGACGCCTCGGCCAGCGGGGCAGGGTCAGGCTCCGGCGCGTTGCGCTTAAAAAAAGGAAGATTGGAAAAAAGTCCCATAAAATGCCCGGCAATCGGGGATGTACTACTTAATTACGAGACCATAATACGCTTTACAGCCGGCTTACACTCAGGCTAACCCCCTGCTGCATGGCTAGCTTTTCGGCGGCGTTGGCGCCAGCGGGCACCCCGGTAGATAGCACACCCTGCGCCTGGAGGCGGTCGGGACTGATACCCTGCTTCACCAGTTCGTCGATGGCGGCGTTGGCGCGCAGCAGGCTCAGGCGCATGGCCTCGGCCTCCTTGGTAGTGGCGTGGCCCAGCACCAGGATGTGGGCCTTGGGGAAGGTCTTGAGCAGGTTGGCCACATTGCCGAGCTGCTGGGCCCCTTCGGCGCCGAGCTTGGCCTGGCTGAGGCTGAATACCAAGCGGTCGAGCGCCACACTACTAGGGCGCGACAAACCGCTATTCACCAACCGCTTATATAGCAGACTTTCGCTCGAATTAATCCCCACCGACAGCGTCGAGCGGTTAATGAGCTTGATATCGAGCGGCTGGCCCTCACCCTTAGGATAACGCCCCAGCGCGGCATTAAAGCTACCGCCGATGTGGCTGGCCTGAGCCGCGTTGCCGATGGTATCGATAAGCACTGCGCCGGCCGCCGTGTGCACCGGGGCTGTGCCCCCCTTGGCCGGCACGGCGGCTGGTGCTGGCTTAGGGGCAGCTACTACGGGCTTTGCGGCGGCGGTTGCGACCACTGGGGTAGCCGCGGCGGCTGGTACGGCGGCAGTGGCAGCCGGCTCAGCCGCGGGCGCACTAGCTACTTCCGAGGCGGGCGCGGCGGCTTCCTGCTGCGTGGCATTGGCGGGCGTACCCAGCAGGAAATACCCACCGGCCAGGCCCGCCACGGCCAGTGCCCCAATTACGGACAGCATGGTTGCCTTGCTTTTGCCAACGGGTGCCTCAGCAACGGCGGCTACAGCCGGCGTTGCCGCAGGCTTAGCCAGAGCTGGGGTTGGCACCACAACAGGCGCTGGTGCAACTGGCTTGGCAGGTACCGGCGTGGTGGCGTCAGGAGTGGGCGGCGTAGCCACGGCAGCCACCGGAGGCCTGGCCGCTGGCACCTCAGCAATCGGAACCCCGGCAGCGGAAGCTGGCTTCGGGGCCGGGGCGGGTGCCGGGCTGGCGGGCACTTGCTGCTCAGCCAGCCAGGTGCCGAGGGCAGCGGGGACCAGGCCAGCCTGGCTGGCATGCTGGCCGATGGTGGCCAGCGTGAGCATGGTGAGGTAGCCCAGCAGCACGGGCGCTTGCTCGGGCAAGCCAGCGCCTTGAGTGAGGGCGGTGAAGCGGGCTTCGCCCACAATGTTTTGGGCGAGGTAATAGCGGCGCTCGGGCCAGCCCATATCGGTGCGTAGCAACTCATCGGCCTCGGTGAGGAGCTGGCTCAGGAAGAGCTGGCGACACATATCCCAGCGGGCGTTGAGGTCGCCGAGGCTAACGGGCCGCGCCAGCTCCTCGACCAGGGCGGGCAGGGCTAACTGGGCGTAGTGCTGGGCGGCAGCCGGCGAGGTGGCCGTGGCGTGCGCCAGTTGCCCCAGCAGAGGTTCGCTTAAATTTTGATTGGTTAAGGCAAGCAGGCTCATAAAACCTTAAAAAACGGCTCATATACTTCTGATAGCGTAGCTTTTTAGTGGCGGAACCCGATTAAGTACATCTTATTGATAACCTGATAACTATAAAAAATCCTAGTTTAGCTTTTCTCGAAAAAGAAAAATAATTCTTGTTTTAACTAAACTTCGCAAAGGTATACTAAGCCTGACCGCTAGCCAGCTTTTTTCGGCAAAACTTCACTTAATCTCGCCCAATACCACCTACTTAGCGTGTAGAAGGGATGGCCTTGGTGGGTAATTGCTCCGCCTGGTGACGGTGAAAGTTTACCCCTTAAACTACTATTCCCCAGCCAGCGTAAGCCGACTGAGGAATAAGTAGATTGGAGCTGAAATAAAGCCGAGGTTAGTGCGCGGCGTTGAGGTCCATTTTTTCGCCCGGCTTGGGCCGCTTCACAAACAGGATGAGTGGTAGGCAGGCGATGAAGAAGAAGCCTAATGTGGTGAAAATCTGCGAGTACGTGATGATGGATACCTGCTTCATGAGCACACCTTCGAGGGCGGCGTAGGCTTGCTGCTGGGCCTGGGCCAGCGAGTAGCCTTTGGCCATGAAGCCCTGGGTGAAGGCCTGCATGCGCTGGGTGGTTTCCAGGTTGTAGAGCGAAATGTTGGGCAGCAGCGCCACGCGGTTGGCCTGGGTAGCACGCTCGAGGTAGGTGCCCACAATGGCCACGCCGAAGGAACCGCCGAGCTGGCGAATCATGCCGGTGAGGCCGGCGGCCTGGCCGGCATCTTTGCCTTGCAGGCCCGCCAGGCTCATGGTGGTGATAGGCAGGAAAATCAGGCCTAGGCCCACGCCGCGCACCATGAGGGGCCAGAAGAAGTCGCTGAGGCCCGCGGTGGGCGAAATCTTGGCGCTCATCCAGAACGTGAAGCCGAAGAAGATGGTGAAGCCCAGCGGCAGCAGCACTTTCTGGGGCACGCCGTTTTGCAGGGCCTTGCCGATAATGGGCATCATGAAGCCCGAGGCCAGCGCGCCGGGCAGCAGCATGAGGCCGGTTTGGGCGGCCGAGAAGCCCAGGATGCGCTGCGTGAAGATGGGCAGCACAAACACCGAGGCAAACAGGCCAAAGCCGAGCACGAAGGACAGCACGGCACCCACGGCCAGGTTGCGGCTTTTGGTGAGCACGCGCAGGTCCACGATGGGCTTCTTGGCCGTGAGCTCGCGCCAGATGAAGCCGATGATGCCAATGGCGGAAAGCAGGGTGAAGATGACGATGAACTTGCTGTCGAACCAGTCTTCGGTTTCGCCCTGCTCCAGTACCATCTGGAGCGAGCCGACGCCCAGCGTGAGCAGGAAGATACCGGCCCAGTCGATTTGGCGCAGGGGCGTGGGAATGGCGTTTTTGATGCGCTCGGGGTCGCGGATGAACAGGAAGGTGAAGATGGTGGCCAGGATGCCGACCGGCACGTTCACGTAGAAAATCCAGGGCCAGCCGAGGCTGCTGTCCACGATGTAGCCGCCGAGCGTGGGGCCAATGGTGGGGCCGATAATCACGCCCATGCCGAACAGGGCCTGGCCCAGGGCCAGCTGCTTGGGCGGGAAGGTGTCAATCAGAATGGCCTGGGAAGTAGCCATGAGGGCGCCGCCGCCAATGCCCTGGATGAAGCGGAACGCCACCAGCTCCCAGATGTCGGTGCTCTGCCCGCAGGCCATGGAGGACAGCGTGAAGAGGATAACCGAGAACATAAAGTAGTTTTTGCGCCCAAACTGCTCGGCCAGGAAGCCGGTCATCGGAATCACAATCACGTTGGCGATGGCGTAGGAGGCCACCACCCAGCTCACCTCCTGCTGCGTGGCCGAGAGGTTGCCCATCATATGATTCAGGGCCACGTTCACGATGCTGGTGTCAATGAGCTCCAGCAACACGCAGAGGACCACCGTAATTACGATAATCCACTTTTTAAATCCGGTTTCCATTGGTGAATGAGTGAATGAGCGAATGAGTGAAGTAGCTTAGTGGCTTCTTCCTCCCGTCTCAGTATATTAATAATGGATAATAAAGAAGCTTTTGCGGAGGCTTTTCGGGCACGCACTAAGAGGGCTTCGTTGCGCATTATCCGTCTGTATCAGCACTTGCCCCGCACGGGCGAGGCAGCCGTGATTGGCAAACAACTTTTGCGGTCAGCAACTTCCGTGGCTGCTAACTACCGCGCTGCCTGCCGGGGCCGCTCGGGTGCTGAGTGGTACGCCAAAATATGTATCTGCGTAGAAGAAGCCGACGAAACCCAATTTTGGCTGGAGTTGTTGGGCGACACCGAAATTTTCCCCAAAGTGAAACTTGCTAATCTGGAGCAGGAATACCTGGAAATAGTATCTATCATAGCCACCGCTCGCAAGTCGTACAGGGGAAGGATTGTGAATGAGTGAGGGGTGAATGAGTGAATGATTGTCATTCTGCCTAATCATCCACTCATTCACCCCTCACTCATTCACAATTACTTCACCGCTACGATGGCGTTCACGCTCATGCCGGCGCGCAGGGGGTGCTGCGGGTCCACGTTGTCGAGCACGATTTTGACGGGGATGCGCTGGGTTACTTTCACGAAGTTGCCGCTGGCATTGTCGGGGGGCAGCAGGGCGAAGCGGGCACCCGTGGCGGCCGACAGCGACTCGATGTGGCCCTCAAAGTCCTCGCTGGGGTAGGCGTCTACTTCGAGCTTCACTTTCTGGCCCACCTTCATGTCTTCCATCTGGGTTTCCTTGAAGTTGGCGATAACCCAGGTGCGGTTGCTCGATACGATGCCCATGAGCTGCTGGCCGGGGCCAACTACCTGACCGGGCTGCACGCTCTTTTTGCTCACGATGCCGTTGCCGGGCGCCAGCAGCGTGGTGTAGCTCAGCTGGAGCTTGGCGTTGTCGAGGTCGCTCTGGCGCTGCTTCACCACGGCCTGGGCGACGGTAATTTGCTGCTGGGCGGCGATTACCTGCTGGCGGGCTACGGTCACCTGGTCCTGGGCGGTGCTTTGCTGGGCGCTGGTGGCCTTGAGGTTGGCGGCTACGGCGTCGTACTCACTCTGCGGGATGATGTCCTGGTTGCGCAGCTTGGTGCTGCGGGCCAGGTCCTGCTGCAAGCGCGAGCGGTTGGCGGCGCTCACGCCGATGGTGGTTTGGGCGGTGCGCACGTTGGCCTGGGCGGTGCCCACCTGGGCGCGGGCGGCCGTTACCTGGGCCTGGGCGGCGAGCAAGGCGGCCTCAGCGGCATTCACGCGCTGCTGGTAATCCGACTTGTCGATGGTCACAAGCGTGTCGCCCTTCTTCACCGTCTGGTTGTCATCGACGAATACTTTGAGGACCGGGCCGGCCACGCGGGGCAGAATCGGATATACGTCGCCCTCTACCTGGGCATCGTCGGTGCTTTCGTGCGCCTTGGAATACTGGTAGCGCGTGTAGCCATAAAAGGCACCGGCCAGCAGCACCACGGCCAGGATGATAAACACGAGCGGGTTACGCTTCTTTTCGGGTTCCAGCGGCTCGGCAACGGCAGTTGGCACTTCTTCGGGATGTTGGATTTGGGTAGCCATTGGGTGATTGTTGATTGCTGATAGATTAGAGAAATCGGCGCTTACCAGTTGTCGCATTAAGTGGGGCTAGCCAGTCAGCAATCAACAAGCGGTAAGCGCGCAAAGGTTTATTCACGAACGAGTAAGGTGGGGCAGGGCGCGGTGCGCACCACCATTTCGGCGGTGTTGCCCATCAAAAAGCGGCTGAGGCCGGTTTGGCCGTGCGCCCCAATCACGATGAGGTCGGCGTGGTGGCGGGCGGCCTCGGCCAGGATGGTGGCGGCGGCTTCGCCGTGCGCCGTGTCGGTGCGCACGCGGCTGGCGCCGGCGGCTTCGGCGGCGGTGCGGTGCGCGTGCAGCTCAGCCGCCATCCCGGCCGGGGCCGGCACGGCGGGCTCCTGCACGTAGAGCAGGCGCAGCTCGGCCCCGGTGCCCACGGCCAACGCGGCGGCATACGCCACCAGCGCCACCGAGGCGGCCGAGAAGTCAAGCGGACAGAGGATGGTGGAGAGGGTCATTTTGTGAATCGGTGAATGAGTGAATTGGTGAATGAATTAGCAGTTGAAAGATTGAGCAAAACCTGAAAAATCACTCATTCACTCATTCACCAAATCACCCCTGATTACTGCCAAATCTGCTCGCCGGTGGCGCGGCGCAGCTGGTACTGGCCGAGGGTGTAGTTGTACATGGCCTGGGCGCGGGCAAGGCGGGCCTGTGCGAGCTGAGTTTCGGCGTCGAGCACGTCGAGGTTTTGGCCCACGCCGTAGCGGTAGCGGCCCCGGGCCCGTTCGAGGGCGTCGGTGGCCTGGGCTACCTGCTGCACGGCATTATTGTAGCGAGCCTGGCTGAACTCCATGTTGTTGACGGCCTGGCGCACGTCGGCGCGAATCTGCTCCTGCGTGTCCTGGGTGCGGGCCTGGGTAGCGCGGTAGTTGGCCGCCGCTTCCGTTTTCTTCTTGCGGTTGAGGCCGCCATCGTAGATGGGCACGCTCAGCTGCGCCACCCCTACGGTATTGAAGCGAATACGCTTCAGGGCGTCGGCGGGCGGTACGCCAGGAATGAGGTAGCCGTTTTTGCCACCGGCCTGCACGCCCACGCCCAGCACGGGCATGTTGCTGCGGTCGGTCAGCTTGGCTTGCAGGTCGGCGGTAACTTCGGCGTCTTTGGCCAGCTTGGCTTCGGGGCGGTTTTCGGCCGCTTTCATCAGCTCGGCTTGCAGGTTAATGGTTTGCGGCTCGTAGCTGAGGCGGCCTTTCACCGGGATGTCGGCCTGCTGGGGCTTGTGCAGCAGGCGCGCCAGCTGCACCTGCTGGTTGAGCAGCTGGTTTTGCTGGTCAAGCTTCTGGTTCTGCGCCTGCGTAATGCGTACGTCGGTGGTCGTGACGTCAAACTTGGTGCTTACGCCGGCTTCCACGCGCTTCTCCATCTCGTTGCGGTGCGCCACGAGCGAGGCAATCTGCTGGTCCTGCACCCGAATGCTTTCGCGGGCAAACAAGATGTTGAAGTACGCCTGCGCCGCGCTGTACGCCAGGTCACGGCGGGCTACCACCACATTGTCCTGGGCCGTCTGCACCTGCGAGCGTGACAGGCTAGTATTAGCCGCACGCTTGCCGAAGTCATACAATTCGTACTGCGCCGTTACGTGCGCGTCATAATTATTATTAGGCGCAAACGAAAGCGTTTCGCTGCCCGGCGCAATGGCGAACTGCGATACCGGGTCGATGCGGGTGTACGTGGCCGAGCCCGTCACCTGCGGCAAAAAGCCCGCCTGCGTTTGCGACAGGCGGCTGCTGGCCGCATTGGCCAGCTCGGTGAGGTTGGTGACGCCAGGGTTGGCATCGAGCACCGCCTGCACGGCGCTTCCCAAGGAAAGCGAGTCGCTCACCAAGCCAATTGCCTGGTTGGAGGCCGGTACGCTCGGCTGGTTTTGGGCCAGCGCTGGCTGGGCCAGCAGGCCGCCGGCCAGCGTCAGCCCCGCAAAACCGGCAAGTTGATATCTAGAAAACATAAGCCAAGTGGCGTAGTAGTGTGCCCTCCGCTTACCGAATGCCGTGCCAATTGGTTACGGCGCTTGCTTACATTGCTAACTTGCTTATTATCTGTCGTATAATTTACTGCTAAGGTTGAAGCGCCAGCTACAAACCTTATGCACCTTTTAGGGTTTCCTCAAATATCAGGGATTACCCCAAACTACTATGGCCTTCCAACCTAGCCAAGATGAGCCTCTCTTGTTGCACCTCAACGAGGCCATCGCCACTATCCGCGACAAGGAGCAGCTATTTCAGATTATTGCCCGCAAGCTGCGGCTAATTTTCCCATTTGATATGATGGGCATCAGCATCTTCGACAAAGAACTGTTGAATAAGCGGCTGTTTTTCAAAGACTACACGACCATTACGCCGTCCGAACCAACGCCCTACAGCGTGGGCGTCTTCACACCCATCGCCGGCTCGCCGGTAGAACTGGTGGTGCAGGACCCGCGCACTCACCATATCGAACTGGGCGAATACTTACAGCAGTATGCTGATTTTGAGCCCTTTCTGCGGCTAATGCGCCAAGGTATCCGGTACATGACGATGGTACCCATGTGGCTCAATGGCCAGCTCACGGGCTACCTCATCCTCTCCACGGTGCGCCCCCCCACTTACTCGGCGGCCGACGAGCAGCTCCTCGAGAAAATAACGTCACTAGTGGCCGTAGCCGTGCGCAACTCGCTTGACTTTGAGGAAGTAGCGCGCCGCGAGCAGCAACGTACGCTCCAGCTCAACGTCACCAATGCCCTGCTCAGCATCAAGCAGCGCGAGCCGCTATTCCGGGCCATTGCTGAGGAGCTGGTGCAGTTGGTGCCGTTCGACTACTTCGGCATTCGGGTGCAGCGCGGGGAGCAGCGCGAGCTTTTTGTGGGCTTCGCCGAATTTGCCCGGCCCAACCACAACCCTAGCGCGCCCCTGCTGGCCCTCGACCCCAACCGCCACCAGCCAGCGCAGCAGCAAGAAATCAACGCGATGTACCAGCAGGTGGGCGGCATTCTGCAAGCGGCGGGCCTGTACAGCGGCGACGCTTTTCGGCAGCTCGCCGTGCGCTACCCGGCCATGCGCTACGCCTACGACGAGCACCGGGTGCGGGCCATGCTCATCGTGCCCATCTGGCAGCGGGCTGATGGGGCGGCTGTGCTGCTGCTAGCCTCGCCCGACCCCGACGGCTTCACCCTCGATAGCCTGGCCACGGTGCAAGCTTTGATGCCCCAGATAGCCCTGGCCCTGGAAAACCTCTTCGCCTTCGAGCAGATTGAGGAGCTCAAAGCACAGGTGGAGCAGGAGCGCACCTACCTGATTGACGAAATCAACACCGACCGGCCCGCCGATGGCCTCATCGGCGTGAGCCCGGCTTTGCAGCAGGTGCGCCAGCGCATTGCCCAGGTGGCGGGCACCGACGCCACCGTGCTCATCACCGGTGAAACCGGCACTGGCAAGGAGGTAGTGGCCCGCGCCCTGCACCACGCCTCGCCCCGCCAAGGCCGGGCGCTAGTTAAAATCAACTGCGCGGCCCTGCCCGCCCAGCTTATTGAAAGCGAGTTATTCGGCCACGAAAAAGGGGCCTACACCGGGGCCGTAGAGCGCCGCATCGGCAAGTTTGAGCTAGCCAACGGCGGCACCATTTTTCTCGATGAGGTAGGCGAATTACCCCTCGACCTGCAAGCCAAGCTGCTGCGCGTGCTCCAGGAAAAAGAATTTGAGCGCCTGGGCGGCAACCGCGTGCTCACCACCGACGCCCGCGTGCTGGCGGCCACCAACCGCGTGCTTGAGGACGAGGTGCGCGCCGGCCGCTTTCGCGCCGACCTGTATTACCGGCTCAACGTGTTCCCCATTCAGCTGGCCCCGCTGCGCGAGCGTCCGCAGGACATTGCCCCGCTGGTGCAGCACTACCTGGGCAGCCTCAGCAAGCGCCTGGCCCGGCCGCCCCGGCCCATCCGGCCCGCCGATATGGCCGCGCTGCTTGCCTACCCCTGGCCCGGCAACATCCGCGAGCTGGAGCACGTGCTGGAACAGGCCATCATCGTGAGCCAGGGCCAGTGGCTGGAGTTTGGCGGCTTTGCGGCCGGGCCAGTGCTCCGGGCGCTGCCGCCCGGCCCCAGCCCGGCCGAAATTCCCGCCTCCCCCGCAGCGGTTGCTACGGCGGATAACGAAGCGCCCATCAAGACGCTACGCGAGCAGGAGCGCGACCATATTCTGGTGGCGCTGCGCCGCACGGGCGGCCGCGTGAGCGGCGCGCAGGGTGCCGCTACCTTGCTGGACATTAATCCTAAAACGCTCGAAGCCCGCATGAAGAAGCTCGGTATCCGGCGCACGGTAGTGGCGGACTAGGTACGGCGGCGGGCGGCCACTTGCGCGGGCTGAGGCGAAAATGACTTTTGTCAAGAAAAACGGCCGCGCTAGCGGTCACTTTTGCGCTGGCAACTGTCCATTTAGCCTTAGCCCAATATGCGCCATCTTTACCACTGCTTAGCTGCTAGCGCGCTGGCGCTCGGCTGCGTCGCCCGCGCCACCGCCCAAAGCCCCGCCGCGCACAACCCGGCTACTGATACCGTGCAGCCGGCCAGCGCCAAGTATCAGTACCCCGTGAGCCGGCTCGGCACGGCGGGTGGCCAAACCCTCTACGTGTTTATCACCAACGTGAGCGAGCGTGGCAACGGCGTGGAGTTTACCTACCGCAACCCGCTGGTGCTGCCGCGCCCCAAGCCCGTGTTTATCACTAGCGAGCAGCTACAGTGGGTGCGCCTCGGCGGCCAGCACTACGAGCCGGTGCGGCTGCCCGGCAAGGAAGCCCACAGCCTGGCCCTGCGCCTGCAAACCGGGCCGCGCGTGGAGCTGTTCGACGTGGCTACCCTCAAAAAGGGTGTGCCCATCCCGCTGCCCATGCCTGGCGGCGGCTTTACTCCCATCCTCTGGACCGGGTCCTTTCACGAAAAGTATAACCACGCCTGGTACCTACGCCGGCCGGGCGAAAAAACCATGACCCAAATTCCTGACGGCAAGAAGTTTGCGCCCTTCCTGGCGGCTTACCTAGGCGATTCCCCTACCCTGGCCGCTTCTATCCTGGCTAAGGCCGACAAGCACGGCTACGACGATGCTCCCGGCCTGCTTGCTACTTATAATACTGAAGCACCGCATTAAGGCTGAGGCACGGCGGCTCGCCGGACAAAAATGCGAGAGCCCATACTTGGCACGGCATTCGCTAGTCTACTGGTTGATTCCTTTGTCCAAAGGACTGCGAAAACCCTTTCCGTTTCGGAAGGGGCTTTTTTTTGCGCCGGCTAGTTTGGTGAAAGCGAATGGCTCAGGCAACCTCCGCCATTCGCAGGGAGTTAAAGCGGCAGTTTATACTCCTGCTTTTACCCTCCTATGCGCTCCTTTTCCACCCTGCTTACTGCGGCGGCCTTGCTACCGGCCCTGGCTAGCCACGCCCAGAATGTGCCACCGCCCGCCACGCCCTTCCAGATGCAGGGCAACATTTACCTGCCCAGCAAGCTGCCCGCCACCGACGCCCGCGTGGCCGCCCTCAAGGTACCGGCGGGCTTCACCATCAGCAAGTTTGCCGAGGGCCTCGACATGCCCCGCATGCTGGCCGTGATGCCCAACGGCGACGTGTACGTGACCAACCGCGTGAAAGGCACCGTAACGCTGGTGCGCGATGCCAACCACGACGGCAAGGCCGAAATAATGCGCCAGGTAGCCCAGAAGCCGCACCTGCACGGGCTAGCCCTGCAAGGCAACAAGCTCTACCTCACGGCCATCCGCGAAGTGTACGTGGCCGACGTGCGGCCCGACGGCAGCCTCTCGGAGTTAAAGGAACTGTACCACGACCTGCCCGACGCCGGCCAGCACGCCAACCGGGTGCTGCGCTTTGGGCCCGATGGCCAGCTCTACCTCTCGGTGGGCAGCACCTGCAACGCCTGCGACGAGGACAACCCCGAAAACGCTACCATTCTCCGGCTCAATACCGATGGCTCGGGCCGCCAGGTGGTGGCCCACGGCCTGCGCAATACCATTGGTTTCGACTGGCACCCGCTCACCAAGGAGCTGTTTGGCATGGACCACGGCATCGACTGGCTCGGCGACGAAAGCCAGCAGGAAGAGCTTAACCAAATCAAGCCCGGCGCGGGCTACGGCTGGCCCTCCATCATCGCCGACGGCCAGCACTACCCCGCCAACAAGCCCAAGAGCGGCGAAAGCTACGATGCCTTCGACGCCAAAAACGTGCGCCCGCTACTACTCTACAAAGCCCATTCGGCCCCGCTGGGCCTGGTTTTCAACAAGGGCAGCCAGTTTCCGAAAGAGTACCAAAACGATGCCTTCGTAACCATGCACGGCTCCTGGAACCGTGCCCAGCCCAGCGGCTACAAGCTGGTGCGCGTGCATTTTAATGCCCAGGGCCAGCCCGAGAAATTTGAGGACTTCATCACTGGCTTTCTGGTCGATAACGACAAGTCGGAGTTTGGCCGCCCCTGCGGCCTCGTGCAGGCCCCCGACGGCGCGCTGCTGATGGGCGACGACGACAACGGCGTGATTTACCGCGTGGCCTACACCGGTAAGAAGAAGAGCTAGCCAAGCGGCACCTCCCCCAGCCCTCTCTCCAAAAAGAGGGCCGGGGGAGGAGGAGCCAACTACCGCAACTTTTTTAGCCTTTTCCGCCTTATTCTTGCGAATTATTTTAGCAAGAATGGCCAAGGTTAGAACCGTTTTTTTCTGTCAGAGCTGCGGCGCGCAGTCGGCTAAGTGGATAGGGCGCTGCCCCTCGTGCGGCGAGTGGAACACCTACGTGGAGGAAGTGGTGCAGAAGGAAACCGCCGCCACCACCACCGGCCAGTGGAAGCCCGCCAGCACCGTGCCCGGCGGCAACCTCACCAAGGCCGCCAAGTCGCGCCCGCTAGCCGACATCCGCCACGAGGAAGAGCCCCGCATCGTCACGCCCGACGGCGAGCTGAACCGTGTACTGGGCGGCGGCCTCGTGCCGGGCTCCATTGTGCTCATCGGCGGCGAGCCGGGCATAGGCAAGAGCACACTCATGCTCCAGATTGCCTTGATGATGAAGAAGCTGCGCATTCTCTACGTGAGCGGCGAGGAAAGCGAGGCCCAGATAAAAATGCGCGCCGAGCGCCTCGCCGACGGCCAGCACCAGAACTGCTACATCCTCACCGAGACGAACACCCAGAACATCTTCCGGCAAGTGGACCAGGTGGAGCCTAACCTGCTCGTCATCGACTCCATCCAGACCATGCACTCGACGCTCGTAGAGAGCGGCGCTGGCTCGGTGAGCCAGGTACGTGAGTGCACCGCCGAGTTTCTGAAATACGCCAAGGAAACCGGGGTGCCGGTGCTGCTCATCGGCCACATCACCAAGGATGGCAGCATCGCGGGCCCCAAAATCCTGGAGCACATGGTGGATACGGTACTCCAGTTTGAGGGCGACCGCCACCTGAGCTACCGCATCCTGCGCACCACCAAGAACCGCTTCGGTAGCACCTCCGAGCTGGGCATCTATGAGATGCAGGGCTCGGGCCTGCGCCAGGTGAGCAACCCGTCGGAAATCCTGCTCTCGCAGCGCGCCGAGAGCCTGAGCGGCATGGCCATTGGGGCTACGCTGGAGGGCAACCGCCCGCTACTGGTAGAGGTGCAAGCCCTGGTGACGCCCGCCACCTACGGCACCCCGCAGCGCAGCAGCACGGGCTTCGACGCCAAGCGCCTGCAAATGCTGCTGGCGGTGTTGGAGAAGCGCGCCGGCCTGCGCCTGGGTCAGCACGACGTGTTTCTGAACATCGCGGGCGGCCTGCGCCTCGACGACCCGGCGCTGGATGCCGCCGTGTGCGCCGCCGTAGTGTCGTCGCTCAACGACCTGCCTATTCCCGGCGACGTGTGCCTGGCCGCCGAGGTGGGCCTGAGCGGCGAGATGCGCGCCGTGCCTCGCCTCGACCAGCGCCTGGCCGAGGCCGAAAAGCTGGGCTTCCGCGAGATGTACGTGTCGCAGTTCAACGGCAAAAACCTGGCCGACCAGGGCCGGGCCGGGCTGCGCGTGCAAGCTGTGAGCCGGCTCGATGAGGTGCTGCAAGGCTTGTTTGGCTAGCCCTGGGCAGCCCCGGCCGGCCGGGGCTGCTTAAGCGATTTTGCGGGGCGTTTTAGTCTGAAACAAGTAGTCAATAGCACATTTTAGAGGGCGATTGAATTTTGCCCGTGCTTAGTGGTAGGTGAGTGCGTTACGTGCCTTATCTTCGGTGCCATAATTGACTTTTACCGATAAAACAGATAGGTACACGTATTAAGTCTATTGGTTGTTTTAGCTTATCATGGCTATTGAAGGCTCTTCGTCCTGCTGCTATATGAAACTACTTTTTACTTGTCTATTAACCTGTGCGTTGAGCTGGACGCTGGCCGACAAGGCGCAGGCACAAGCCGCCGCGAGCCGGCCGGCTGAGGTGGCCGGGGCGGCCATCCTCACGGGCCGCGTGACGAGCCCAACTACCGACACCGTAGCCGTATCCATCCACGACAGCCCGTTCGACAGCAAGGAGCGCATCAGCTACGCCAAGCTTAACGAGAAGGGCGAGTTTCGCCTGAGCGTGCTGCTCAGCGGCCCCACCAAGGCCGACTTAGTGTACGGCGATGCCGTAGCCGACCTTTTTATCGACCCGGGCACCGATATGGACGTGCGCTTTAAGGGTGAGGACCTGCCGGGTACGGTCAAGTTTAAGCCCAACGACGTGCCCACGGGCTTTGCTACCAAGCTGCGCAACAGCGGCAACCTCACCGACGCGCAACGCCACCGCCAGCAGATGGCCAACGCCAATTCGTACCTGGCGGAATTCGATGAGCAGTTTGTTTCCAACGACGGCTTCCAAGTTTTGCCGGATAACATTCAGCTCTACGAGGCGCCGTTCGTTTCTTTCCTCGACTACCGCATTAAGCACGAGCGCAACTTCTTGGAGGACCGCGCCGCCCGGCAGTCTTTTACCATTGAATTTTATAACTATGCCAAGGCAGAAATTACGTACTCCAACGCTAACGACCGCCTGACTTTCCCCGATTTGCGCGAGCAGGTAGTGAGCACCGAGAGCCGCCTCACGATGACGCCCAACTACTACGATTACCTGCGCGACCCCAACCTGCTCAACGACCAGACGGCCGTGGGCAACGAGCAGTTTCAGGAGTTCTTGCTCAACTACATTCACTACACGGCCGCGCAGCAGAAGCACCTGCGCACCGACCCCGACTTTTACCCGTTCTGCTACGCGCTGGCCAGCAAGCGCCTCAATGGCCAGATGAAGCTGCTCACGCTGGGCCGCATCCTGCAAGAGTCGTTTCGGTTTGGGCATGTGCGGCAGTCGGCAGCCATGCTCGCCGATTTCCGGGCCCTCGATACCAAAAAGCGCTACGTGGCGGCGCTCGACAATGATTTTGGCAAGCACAAGGCGCTGGCTATCGGTGCCAACGCGCCGGATTTCCGGCTGCTGTCGGCCGCTGGCGACTCAGTGCGCCTGAGCAGCTTCCAGGGCAAGCTGGTGTACCTCAACTTCTGGAAAACGACCAATGGCCTCTGCCTGCGCGACTTAGCGTATGCCCAAGACCTGGCTAAGCGCTTTGAGGGCAAGAATATCGTTTTTGTCAACGTAGCGCTCGATGAAATTGAAATGCCCTGGCGCCAGCTGGTGACCGTGAAAAAGCTGCCCGGCGTGCACGTACGGGCGCAGGGCGGCCTGCGCTCCGAGGTAGCTAAGGCGTATAATCTGCAAGAAGTACCGACTTACATCCTGCTCGGCGAAGACGGCACCATTCTCAACCCTAAGCCTAAGCGCCTGAGCAGCCGCGCGGCCGTGGACGAGATAAACCAGTCGTTTGGCCGGGCCGGCGTGTACAGTGCGGCGGTGTCGCAGCTACCGGGCAGCACCCCGAAGTAGGCTAGCACAAGGAATCCCCCTCAAACGTCCTGCTGCGCCCTGCGCGGCAGGACGTTCTTATTCTAGCGCAACCGCAGCTGGCCAAACCTTTCGGCGTCAGCCGGCTTTCTTTGCGTACCCATGCGCTCTACTCTCCGCGACGCCCTTTCCTTCCTACGCAAAGCCACGCCGGGCCGCGTGCTCAACGCCGGGCAGGTCGTAACCTCCTACGTGCTGAGCCGCCTCACGGGGCGCGCCCGCGCCTGGGGCCTGCCGGTGGCGCTGGCCTTCGAGCCCACCACTAGCTGCAACCTACGCTGCCCGGAGTGCCCGAGCGGCCTGCGCTCCTTTACACGGCCCACGGGCATGCTGCCCGCCGAGCTGTTTAAGAAAACGATGGACGAGGTAGCTAGCCGGCTGTGGTACCTCATTTTCTACTTCCAGGGCGAGCCCTACCTGCACCCGCAGTTCCTGGACCTAGTGGAGTATGCCAGTAAGAAAGGTATTTACACCGCCACCAGTACCAACGCGCACTTCCTCAACGATGAGAACGCCCGCCGTACGGTAGAGAGCGGCCTGGACCGCCTCATCATCTCGCTCGACGGCACTACGCAGGAGGTGTACCAGCAGTACCGCGTGGGCGGCAAGCTGGAGAAAGTGTTGGCTGGCACCCGCAACGTGGTGAAATGGCGCAAGCAGCTCAATAAGAGCACCCCGCGCATCATCTTCCAGTTCCTGGTGGTGCGGCCTAATGAGCATCAGATTGAGGATGCTAGGGCACTGGCCCAGGCGATGGGCGTGGACGATGTGTGGTTTAAAACCGCCCAGATTTACGATTATCAGCAGGGCTCACCGCTCATCCCCACCATCGACTACTACTCGCGCTACGCCAACAATGGCAACGGCACGTTCAGCCTCAAAAACAAGCTGGTAAACGGCTGCTGGAAAATGTGGCACTCCTGCGTTATCACCTGGGATGGTAAAGTAGTCCCCTGCTGCTTCGATAAAGACGCTGAATACCGCCTGGGCGACCGCCAGCACGAGAGCTTCAAGGCCCTCTGGCACGGCCCCAAGTACCACGGTTTCCGCCAGGCGCTCCTCAAGGGCCGCGACCAGATTGAGATGTGCCGCAACTGTACCGAAGGCACCAAAGTGTGGGGCTGAGCCAGACCGCAGATTTAACGGATGAAACGGATTTCGCGGATACGCCTGCTCCGCAGGCTGGCTACGCTAAAGGTGCGAAGCTAAAATAGAAAAAGCCGCCCGGTGGGGCGGCTTTTTCTATTTTGGTCATTAATCAATCGCGCAGAATAACAGCGCAATAGAAAGAAAAGGCGTAATCAGCCTGCGGAGCAGGCGTATCCGCGAAATCCGTTTCATCCGTTAAATCTGCGGTCTATTTTTTGCCGCGCATCAGGTTTTTGCCCAGCGATTCTACTTTCAGGATAAACTGGTCCACATCCTCGTTGGCGTACACGCCATAGGCCGAGGAGATGGTGCCCTTGGCGCCATCGGCGGTTTCGATGACGTAGAGGATGGCCATGTCGTCGGGGTTGCTTTCGCCTTCGAAGCGGAAGTAATCGACGATAGTCGTTTCCTCGGGGCTGAAGGTGAGGGCACTCTCGTCGTCCATCGTGGTGAGGCGGCCGTCCTGCACCGTGAAATCGTGGGTGTAGCCCTGGCTTTTCAACTTCTTCTCGACGGTCGTCATCGACGTCATTTCTTCTTTGTCCTGCATGGCGAGTGGTGTTTCAGATGGCGGGTGAGGGGTAGGCCCGAAAACAGGCCGCCCCGGCTATACGGAGCCGGGGCGGTTGGGGGTTAGCCGTTTTTCGAGTTTTTAACGAGGGGGCTAGCGGCCCGCCGTGCGCGCTTCAATGGTGCGTTGCAGGGCATCTACATCAAGGGCCGCGCCGCACGCGCCGCCGCAGCCTTTGGCGCAGCCGGCCTGGCCCTTGGCGGCGAAGACCAGCCACACGCGCCGGCCCAGATAAAAGAGCGCCGCCGCAAACAGGGCGATGATAATGAGCAGTTGAGCGTTCATGATGGAGAGAAAACCGAGTGGCCGACGAGAAAGTTTGCCTGCCACCCGGATAATGGGCTTAGGCTACGCCTGGAAGCCTTCCTGCCAGTGGCGCTTCAGCACGGCCTGCATCTGGTCGTGCACGAGGCCGTTGGTAGCCAAGGTTTCGCGGCTGAAAACAGGGTCGCCATCCTTCAGCCACTGCGTGACGCGGCCACCGGCCTCGCGCACCAGCAGGATGCCAGCGGCTACGTCGTAGGCGTTGATATTGAACTCGAAATAGCTGTCGAAGCGACCGCAGGCCACGTAGGCGAGGTCGGTAGCGGCCGAGCCCCAGCGGCGGATGCCGCGCGAGTGCTGCGCATACTCGGTGAGGATGGCCATGTAGGCATCCATGTGGTTGAACTTGTAGTACGGCAGGCCAGTGGCAATGAGGGTGTCCTCGGTGCTGGCGGCGGTGCTCACGCGGATGGGCTTGTCATTCAGGAAAGCGCCATGGCCCTCGGCCCCGCGGAAGCACTCGTCGCGGCTCACTTCGTAGACCACGCCCAGCACCGGCTCGTTGCCACGCGCCAAGGCCACGCTCACCGCGAAGCACGGTAGGCCGTGAATGAAGTTGGTGGTGCCGTCGAGCGGGTCGATTATCCAGCGGTAGGCCACGCTGTCGTCGGAGTTGGCCACGGTGCCTTCTTCGGTCACGAAGCCGGCTTCGGGAAACAGCTTTTGCAGGCCGTCGACCAGCATTTTTTCCGACTCCTTATCCACGTAGGAAACGAGGTCGTGCAAGCCCTTGGTAACGATTTTGGATTGGTCGAAGCTGCTTACTTGCTCGCGGATGAAGGCGCCGGCCTGGCGGCAGAGGTCGGCCACGGCGTGCGAAAGCGGGAGGAGGTCGGGGGTCATATGAAGAACTACTAAACGGAGTTGAATTACTAAAAGAACGTCATGCTGAGCCTGCCGAAGCATCTCGCTCGCGCTGCCTGGGCTAGCAACCCAACGATGGGGGCGAGATGCTTCGGCAGGCTCAGCATGACGTTCCTCTTTGACTTGGAAATTTACTTTTTACGAACCAGCGGCACCAAGCACAGTCCGATAATGCCCAGCACGGCCAGCACCTGCGTGCCATGCCCAAGCAGTTCGCCGTGGCGGACGTAGAACGTTTGCTCGGTATTGAGGTGAACGGTGGCGCGGCTGGCGGCGCCCACCCACCACCCGGTGCGGTGTGAGATAACGCCGCGCTGGTCGATGAAGGCCGAAATGCCGGTATTGGCCGAGCGGGCGAGGTCGCGGCGGGTTTCGATGCAGCGCAGGGCGCCGTAGGCCAGGTGCTGGCGGTAGCCGGGCGAGTCGCTCCACCAGCCGTCGTTGGTGATGAGGCCGAGTAGCGTGGCCCCATTTTGCACGTACTGGGCCACGAAGTCGCCGTAGATGCTTTCGTAGCAGATGAGCGGGGCCAGCCGCAACGCGGGCATGGCGGCAGCGGGCGGAAATACCGTGCGTGCATCCTGCGAGCCGTAGGAGCCGACTACGCCGCCCAGGTCAATATTCTTCAGCACGCTGCTGAGGGCGGGCGGGATTTTCTCGACGCCGGGCACGAGCTTCGACTTGTGGTAGAACTGCACGGACGCGGTGGCATCGGCGAAGTAGGCGGCCGTGTTGAACACGTCGTAGTAGCCCAGGTCGTCGCGGTGGCGGGCGGTGGGCGAGGCATGCGCCTCGTCGGGGTAGCTAGCCACGCTCGTGATGCCCGTGACCAGGCTCAGGCCGGGGTGGCGGGCCAGCAGCTCCTGCCGGATGCGCGCCGCCTGCGGCGTGGCGTTGAAGGAGGTTTCGAAATACGTTTCGTCGAGGGCCGTTTCGGGCCAGAGCACGAGGCGCGTAGCGGGCATGATGGCCGCCTCGGTGCGGGCCATGAGCCGCGTGAGCTGCTCGTTGAACGGGATGAAATTGGGCGTACCGGGAAACTTGGCGTCGTAGGGGTCGATGTTGGGCTGAATGACGACGACCTCAGCGGCCGGACCTTTCTCTTGAAGGTTATAGCCGATGCCATATGATAGCAGGATGGGCAGCAACACCACCAGCCCCGCTGCGCCCCACCGACGGGCCGGCTGCGACGCAGCACCCTCCGGCCGAAACAGTGCCCGAAACACCAGCACATTCACCGCCAGCACCCACGCCGAGCCACCCAGAAAGCCGGTGTACTCATACCACTGCACCCAGCTCGTGGCGCTGGCAAAGCCGTTGCCCAGCGTGAGCCAGGGCCACGACAAATCCCAGGTGAGGTGCAGCTGCTCGAAGGCTATCCAGTAAACGGGCAATGCGAGGTAGCCGATAGCAGCCCCAAACCGCTCCTTGGTGCGCCGGAAGGCCATCAGTGGCAGGCACATGAGGGCGGCGTTGAGCACCACGGCGGCGATGCCGCCGCCCAGCGTGCTGTAGCTCACCCACCAGGTGGTAAAGGCATTCCAGAGAAACAGGAAGCAGTAGGTGTTGGCAAATACCCGCCCGCGCTTCGCGCCCTGCGCGGTGAGCACCTGCTCTAGCCGCAGGTAGGGCACGAAGCCCACGAATAGCAGCAGCGTGAGCGGCGCGGGGTGCACCGGCCAAGCGGCCCACAGCAGCGCGGCGCCCAGCAGGGCCAGCAGCGGCGGCGACTGGCCCAGCCGGGCCAGCGGGCCGCTAGGCGGCGGGGTCATCATCGGCGTCTCCGTCATCATCGGCTTCGTCGTCGCGGGAGGGGTATTTGCTGCGCTCACTGCGTTCTATTTTAGCACCTTCTACTACCAGTACAATTTCGCCCTTGATGGCGGGGCGGGCGGCCAGGGTGGCGGCCAACTCGCCGAGCGGGGCGGTGAGGGTTTCCTCAAACAGCTTGGTCAGCTCGCGGCTGACGCTGGCTGGCCGGTCAGCCCCAAAAACCTCGGCCAGCTGGGTGAGGGTTTTGACAATGCGGTGCGGCGACTCGTAGAAAATGAGCGTCCGCGTTTCGCGGGCCAGCTCTTGCAGGCGGGTCTGGCGGCCTTTTTTCACTGGCAGAAAGCCTTCGAACGAAAACCGCTCGGCCCCGAAGCCCGACTTGAGCAGCGCGGGCACAAAGGCCGTGGGGCCAGGCAGGCACTCCACGCGCAGGCCCCGGGCCAGGCACTCGCGCACGAGCAAAAAGCCGGGGTCGGAGATGCCGGGCGTGCCAGCGTCGCTCACGAGGGCCATGCGCTCGCCCTTGGCCAGGCGCTCGAGCAGGCGGGGCACCTGCTGGTGCTCATTGTGGAGGTGGTAGGCCAGCAGGGGCTTTTTCAGCTCCAGGTGCTGGAGCAGGCGGCCGCTGGTGCGGGTGTCTTCGCAAAGCACCAGGTCAACCTCGCGCAGCGTACGGATGGCCCGCAGCGTGATGTCTTCGAGGTTGCCGATGGGCGTGGGCACAAGGGTAAGGGCAGCGGCGTCGGGCATAGTGCAAAGGTAGGGCCGGCTACCTGCGAACCCGGCGGCCATTCCGATGGCGCCGTTGGCGCGGGGCCGCCCCACCTACAACCCAAACGGCCGAACCTAAGTAAACTACTCTACCATTTGCTTAGCGCTCCCTCCCATGTCAGTAGACCCTAATAACCGCCCCATCCGCGTCATCAACGACGATACGACCGAAGAAGAATTTGCCGCTGGCCTGCACATTCCTAATGCCGACCCGCCCAAGAATGAGAAAGCCCGCGGCGGCTTCGGCAACCGTGAGGGCCGTGAGGGTTTTGGCACCGTGAGCGCCGAGGGCGATACGGCACTATCGATGAACTCGACAACCGGCGTTAACCTCGTGGGCGACAACATTCGCTCGGCCGACGATGCCGACCAGCGCCCCAACCAAGACCTGCCCAGCCCCGACGATGAGCGCGACGAAGACACCGGCCGCCGCCCCCAGCGCGGCCCCGTCGATGAGCTCGATGCTGACGACATGCGCAAAGGCCCCGACGAAATGGAGGACGCCGACTCGCACGTAGGCATGGGCCAGATGGCTCCCAAAACTCCCAAGCCCGTGACGGGCACCGACACCAACGCCGAGCTTACCGACCCCGGCGCTACCGACACCGCTATTGACCAAGGCTTTTAATACCGGGCGGCCCGCCCCGACGGGTCGCCTGCCCTTCCTTCCTTTTCCACTTAATTCCTAGTAGCCATGCCGTACAAGAGCAATAACACCAACCAGCAGTCGGGCGAAAATAAAGGTGGCCCCACCGTAGCCGAGCAAGCCAAAGCCGCCGGCAACATGCCCGTTAATGACCGCGACGAAGCCACCGAGCAACGCCTCGCCGAAGAGGCGGAGGATGCCGGCACCCGGCACCCCAACCGCAACCTCGAAAAGCCCGAAATCGGCAAAGCGCCCTACGCCTAGCGCGGCCGCCTTGCACTGAGTACGAAGCCCCGCGCCACTGGCCGGGGCTTTTTCGTGCCTGTTATTCTCAACTCATAACTCATAATTTCCAACTCATAACTAAGAAAATGCCCCGCCGCTTCGCCGCTACCGACCTGCACGGCTGCCTGCGCACCTTCCGCTACCTCGTGGAGCAGGAGTTGCGCCTGCGCCCCACCGACACGCTCTACCTGCTCGGCGACTACGTCAACAAAGGCCCCGACAGCGGCGGCGTGCTCGAATACATTATGCAACTCCAGGGTTTCGGCTACCAGGTGCATTGCCTGCGCGGCAACCACGAACAGGAACTACTGGATGCCCGCTACGGCCACGGCGACGAGCCCTGGCGCACGCCCGCCGAGCGCGCCATGACGCTAGCCAGCTTCGGCGTAACCCAGCTGGCCGACCTGCCCGCCCGCTACATCGGGTGGCTGGCCGCGTTGCCGCTGCAACTGGAGCTGCCCGACTTTGTGCTGGTGCATGCCGGCTTCGACTTCGGCCTGCCCGTGGCCGACATGCGCCGCGACACCTACAGTATGCTGTATACTAAAAGCTTCGTATTCGACCCCAGCCGGCTGGCTGGCAAGCGCCTGCTGCACGGCCACGTACCCACGCCCGTAGCGCAGGTGCAGGCTAAGGTAGCAGCCCGCGCCGGGGCCATTGGCCTCGATACTGGCTGCGCCTACCGCCACAATCCGGAGTTGCGCCACCTTACCGCCCTCAACCTCGATACCTGGCAACTGCACCTGGTAGAAAACCGCGAAGCCCCCTACCCTATTGCCAAACGCTGAGTTAGCCAGTCGTACTTTTGGTACCATGCAAGCCACTGCCCCTACCTCTGCCGCCGTCACCGGCCGCGATACCGCCATTTTCGACCTCATTGCGCAGGAGCGCCAGCGCCAAACCCACGGCCTGGAGCTGATTGCCTCCGAAAACTACGTTTCCGACCAAGTGATGGAGGCGCAGGGCTCGGTGCTCACCAACAAGTACGCCGAGGGCCTGCCCGGCAAGCGCTACTACGGTGGCTGCGAAGTAGTTGACCAGGTAGAGCAGCTGGCCATCGACCGTGTGAAGGAGCTGTTCGGCGTGGCCTGGGCCAACGTGCAGCCCCACTCTGGGGCCCAGGCCAACGCGGCCGTGATGCTGGCCTGCCTCAACGCCGGCGACAAAATCCTGGGCTTCGACCTCAGCCACGGCGGCCACCTTACGCACGGCTCGGCCGTCAACTTCTCGGGCAAGCTCTACCAGCCCAGCTTCTATGGCGTGGAGAAAGAGACCGGCCTCATCGACTGGGACAAGGTCATTGAAACCGCCCGCCGCGAGCGCCCCAAGATGATTATCTGCGGTGCTTCGGCCTACTCGCGCGACTGGAACTACGCCGCCCTGCGCCGCGCCGCCGACGAGGTGGGCGCCCTGCTGCTGGCCGACATCTCGCACCCCAGCGGCCTCATCGCCAAGGGCTTGCTCAACAATCCGTTCGACCACTGCCACATCGTCACCACCACCACGCACAAGACGCTCCGCGGCCCACGCGGCGGCCTCATCATGCTGGGCCAGGACTTCGACAACCCCTTTGGCCTGAAAACGCCGAAGGGCGACATCCGCCCCATGTCGGCGCTGCTCGACTCGGGCGTATTTCCCGGCACGCAGGGCGGGCCGCTGGAGCACGTGATTGCCGCCAAGGCCGTGGCCTTTGGCGAGGCGCTGGGCGAGGGCTACACCCGCTACGTGCACCAGGTGCAGAAAAACGCCCAGGCGCTGGCCAAGGAGTTCCTGAGCCGGGGCTACGACATTATCTCGGGCGGCACCGACAACCACCTCATGCTCATCGACCTGCGCTCGAAGGGCCTCACCGGCAAGCTCGCCGAGAACACCCTCGTGCAGGCCGATATCACCATCAACAAGAACATGGTGCCCTTCGACGATAAGTCGCCTTTCGTGACGAGCGGCATCCGGATTGGCTCGGCCGCCGTAACTACCCGCGGCTTGGTCGAAACCGATATGGTACGCATCGTGGAGCTGATTGACGAGGCGCTGACGCACCACGCCGACGCCAATCGCCTCACCGGCGTGCGCCACCAGGTAAACGAATGGCTGCAAGCCTACCCGTTGTTCAAACCCCAGCCTTAACAGACCGCAGATTTAACGGATTAAACGGATTTCGCAGATACGCTTGCTGACGCAAGCTGGCTAAGCGGCCAGCGCAGCTGCCTTTGGGCTGCGCTGGCTTTGCTTTCTCCTAGCTGCTTGCTATTTGCTTGTTACTTGCTGTGATGCTTGCTCTCTTTATCCGGTTTATCCGTTTTATTTATTCTGTCCGTTCTAACTCTGTGCGCTAGCCAATTCGTAATTAATAAAGCGAGCCGCCGATTTCCCGCGGCCGTACCAGTAGCGTAGTCAGCTTGGCGCAGCCAGGCGTATCTGCGAAATCCGTTTAATCCGTTAAATCTGCGGTCTTGGCATCACCCACTCAACAATTTCAACAGAACCGCGCCGCCGCCGAAGGCGAAGCGGAGATGTCGTTTATCGACCACCTGGAGGCACTGCGCTGGCACATTATCCGCGCGGCTATTGCGGTGGTCGTTTTTTCGCTCGTCGCGTTTTTCAACAAGGAATTCCTGTTTCACGACTTGATTTTGGGTCCTTCGCGCCCCGATTTCTGGACGTACCAGATGTTTTGCAAGATGGGCCAGCTGCTGGGCTCCGACAGCCTATGTACTGACCAAGTGCATTTCATCATCCAAAACCGGGAGATGAGCGGGCAGCTCACGATGCACATTAGTACGTCGTTCATTGCCGGCATCTGCCTCACCTTCCCCTATTTATTCTGGGAATTGTGGCGCTTTATCAAGCCGGGCCTCTACCCGCACGAGCGAGCCAACTCGCGTGGGGCGGTGTTCTTCGTGTCGATTTTGTTCCTCATGGGCCTGCTGTTTGGCTACTACATCGCCGCCCCGCTCAGCATCCAATTCCTGGCCGAGTACAACGTGGACCCCAGCATCCAGAACCAGATGGACTTGCAGAGCTACCTAAGCACGCTCACCACGATGACGCTCTCCTGCGCCTTCGTGTTTGAGCTGCCCATGATAGTATTCTTTCTGGCCAAAGCCGGCCTCGTGACGCCCGAGCTGATGACGCTCTACCGCAAGCACGCCATCGTGGTCATTCTCATTGTGGCGGCCATCATCACCCCGCCCGATATCTCGGCCCAGATTATCGTCACCATCCCCATTTTGCTGCTTTACGAGCTAAGTATTCACATTGCCCGCGTGGTGCGGCGCAACAGCGCCGCCCGCCTCAACCAGGAGCTAGCCGTGCAAAAAGCGCAGTAGCAGCCTAGCCGCTTAACAGGAAAAAAGGCGTCTTGCCGGGCTTAGGCCAGGCGAGACGCCTTTTTACTATCCCTTACTTCTTCAACTCATACGCCCCCGGTACGCCGGGCACTGGCTCGTAGCGGCCAAACAGTTGGGGCAATAGATAGCGCAGGCGCGGCAGCAACTTGTTCTGGTCGAGGAGGTAGGCGGGGGGCTGCGGGCCAAGGCTGCGGGCCACACGCACCACAGCTGCGTACTCGTTGAGGTGGCCAAAATCACTTTGGGCGAGCGTCCAGTCGAGGTAGGGGCGGGCAGCAGGATGCGCTAGGTAGGCTTGGCGGTCGGGGCCCAGCACGAGCACGGGCCGGCCAGCCGCCAAGCGCCGGTAGGCGGGATTCGGGCGCGGCGAGAAGGCACTTTCGGCCGGCAGGCGCAGCAGGCCAGCCAACCCAGGCACGAGGTCGCGGTAGCGCAGCACTACCACCAGCCCCAGTATTGCCACAAAAAGCAGCTCGGTAAGCCAGCCCGCGCGCCCCGGCAGCCGCTGCCACAAAAACAGGCCGAAGTAGCTGAGCGGCGGCAGTAGCAGCAGCAGCGAGCCAGGGGCCAGCCCGCGCCCCACCACCAGCACAGCCACGGCCACCAGCAGCCACACCAGTTGCAGCTGCCGGAATTTGGCCTGAAAAACCAGGCCCAGCGCCGTGCTTGCCGTGCGCAGCAACGCCAGAATCAGCAGCACGGCCACGCCTGCCAGCAGCGGCCAGGCCACGGCGGGCGGCAGGCCATCGGCTGCTGCCACGGTGGGCCGCAGGCCACGCTCCAGGTGCATATCGCCGAAATTAGGCAGCGCTCCCACGTAGAGAAATACCGTAGCTATCAACGCGTAGGGCGATAAAAACCCGCACACCAGCAGCAGCGCGCTCCGAAAAGAATTGGCCGCAAAAATGAGCACCGCAAACAAGCCCAGCAGCACAAAAAAAGCCAACGGCAGGTAGCACAGCGCCGCCAGCCCCACCAAAAACCCCGCCCGAAACAGCCGCCGGTTGTCGTAGCCTTCCCGCGAAGTTGGGATTAGAGCACTGAGAGAGAAGATGATGAAGGTATGGCCCACGAGCAGCGGCGACAGTGTATCGAGGCCAGCCGTGACGCTACCCACCACCAAGTAGGTAAGCGCCGCCAGATAGCCCCGCTCGGGGTGTACGTCGGCACGGTTGAGCACGGCGTTGAAGCGTAATGCTTGCACCAGCAGCAGGCCCAGCGCGGCGGCGCGGTACAGCAGCACGGGGCGGTTCCAGGCCAGTTCCAGCAGGCCGGCGCCAGCGGCGGCCAGCGGGGCCGTGCTGTCGTAGAGGTCGCGGTAGGGCCAGGCGCCGCCAGCCACGCCCTCGCCCAGTAGCAGCAGGCGCAGCTCGGCGGCCGTCACGGGCAGGCCCAGCCAGAGCAGAGGTAGCCGCAGGGCCAGCACCAGCACCAGCAGCACCAGCAATTGCGCGGGAAGGGAGCTTTTGAAAAAGCGAAGCATTGCGAGGTAGCTAGCGGGGCGAAAGTCGGCGTGAGACAGGAAAGGGCAAAGGTCGTTTGAGCCGGCCTAAACTTGCGGGCCAACTCCGGCATCCCCTAAACAGGTGCCAGCCAGTATGGCGCTACCTTTGTGGTTTAGATAGAAGTTATGGAAAGCAAACGACAGCAAAAAATGGCCAGCCTGCTCCAGCAGGAATTGGCCCAGGTTCTTCAGCGCGACCTGCCCCACTTGTTTAGCGGCGGGCTCGTGCCCAGCATCAGCACCGTGAAGGTGACGCCCGACCTGGCCGTGGCCCGCGTGTACCTAAGCCTGCTTATCGGCAACGATGCGCCCGAGCGCCTTGAAGCCATTAAGGCCAACACCAAGGAAATTCGCTTTGCGCTGGGCAAGCGCATCCGCAGCCAGGTGCGCGTGGTGCCGGAGCTCACATTTTTCCACGACGACAGCGCGTCTTACGCTGCCCACATGGAGCAGGTGCTAAGCAAGCTCGACATTCCGGCTGCCCCGCCCGAAGACACGGACAACGACGACTCGGCTACCGACACGCCCCGCCCGCGCTTGTTCAACTAGTGAAATGGCGGGATGGTGAACTAGTGACTCCCGAAGTAGAGAGTGGCCTTTTGTGGGCTTATCGCTTCGCCCACTACTCCCATCTCCCCACTCACTATTTCACCACCTCACCTTTTCACCGCCTTGTATTACGACCCGATTAAGCGCAGCCTCGGCAACGTGTTCAACCGCTCGCCGTGGCTGCGGCGCTTGTTTTATCACCTGCTCGACCTGCTGCTGCTGCGCACCTGGCACGTGCACCGCGAGTTGCGCCAGTGGGCGCGTGGCCGCACCCGTGAGCCGCTCAACATCCTGGATGCCGGGGCTGGCTACGGCCAGTATACCTACTGGCTCAGCGGGTTGAGCAGCCTCTGGCACATCCTGGCCGTGGACGTGAAGGAGGAGCAGGTGGCCGATTCCAACAACTTTTTCCGCACGCTGGGCCGGCCGCAGGTGCAGTTTGCGGTGCAAGACCTCGTGCTGTACCAGGAGCCGAATTCGTTTGACCTGGCCATTGCCGTTGATGTGATGGAGCACATTCTGGAAGACGTGGAGGTGTTTCGCAACATCCACGCCTCGCTCAAGGATGGCGGGATGCTGCTCATCTCTACGCCCAGCGACCAGGGCGGCTCCGACGTGCACGCCGACTCCGAAACAAGCTTTATCGAGGAGCACGTGCGCGACGGCTACAACATCCACGAGATTCAGCAGAAGCTGCGCACCGCGGGCTTCGAGCGTATCGAGGCCCGCTACAGCTACGGCGAGCCCGGCCAGGTATCGTGGCGCCTCAGCATGAAGTACCCGATTTTGATGCTCGGCAAGTCGCGCTGGTTTTTCGTACTCCTGCCGTTCTACTACGCGGTGGTTTTCCCGTTTTGTCTGCTGCTCAACTGGTTTGATGCCCGTAACACCCACGATTCCGGCACCGGCCTCATCGTAAAAGCCTGGAAATAGACCGCAGATTTAACGGATTTAACGGATTTCGCAGATACGCTTGGCTGCGCCAAGCTGACTACGCGAAATGGACTGGCCGGCGCTTTCCTTGGCCTTGCGCTACGCTTAGGCTACTTGCTCAGGCTATTTTTACCGGCCGTTGTGCGTTCTACTTGCGGCTGCCCACGTACCACGCTAAAACCAGCACTCCCGCGTAGTCAGCTTGGCGCAGCCAAGCGTATCTGCGAAATCCGTTAAATCCGTTAAATCTGCGGTCTGTGAACGTACCTATCCTCATTGCCCGGCGCTACTTTCTGTCCAAGAAGAAGCGTAACATCATCACCATCATCTCCAACATCTCGATGGTGGGCGTGGCGGTGGGCACGGCGGCGCTCATTATCGTGCTCTCGGTATTCAACGGGCTGGAAGACCTCGTGCGCTCGCTCTATGGCAAGTCGGACCCTAGCCTGGTCATCGCGGCGCGCCAGGGCAAGTCGTTCTCCGTCGATACACTGCTAATCAGCAAGATACAAACTACGCCCGGCGTGGCCCTGCTCACCGAGGTTATCGAGGACAACGCGCTGCTGCAATACCACGACCGCCAGATGGTGGTGAAAATGCGCGGCCTCTCCGAAAACTACTTCGGCCAGATTCCCATCGACTCCAACCTGCTGGCCGGCGACCACCGCCTGCGCCGCGGCGAGCGCGAATACGCCTTGGTGGGCGAAGGCGTGCAGCACGAACTCGGCATTGTGCTCGACAACCGGCTGGCTCCCCTGCGCCTGCTCTATCCGCGCCAGGAGCCCGGCCGCAAAACGCTCAACATCAACCCCGAAAAGGCCTTCAACGAGGAAACCATCCTGGCGGGCGGCATCTTCCAGATAGAGCAGCACCTCGACGATAGCTACCTCTTCGTGCCCATTTCCTTTGCCCAGCAGCTGCTGGGCTATGGCAACCGCCGCACCGCCTTCTATGTACGCGTGGGCGCCAGCTTCAAGGCCGACAACGTGAAGGAGGAGCTGCGTGAGCGCCTCGGCAACGGCTTCACCGTACTCGACTCCGACGAGCAGCACGTAAGCCTGCTTAAGGCCATCAAGATTGAGAAGCTGTTTGTGTTTATCACCTTCGCCTTCATCCTGCTCATCGCCTCGCTCAACATTTTCTTCTCGCTCTCGATGCTGGTCATCGACAAGCGCAAGGACATTGCCGTGCTCCAGGCCATTGGGGCTACCGAGCAAATTGTGCGGCAGGCGTTTTTGTTGGTAGGGGCTATTGTGGCGCTCGTGGGCGCTGTGGTGGGCTTGGTGCTGGGCATCACTATCTGCTGGGTGCAGCAAACCTTCCACGTCGTGAGCATGGGCATGGCTACGAGCGTGGTAGATTCCTACCCGGTGAAAATGCAGGCTTCGGATATCTTTTTTATCGCACTGGCTATCATCTCGATAACCTTAGCCGTTTCCATTCGTCCGGCCCTGAACGCGGGGCGAATGGAGATTCGGGAGAACCTCTAGCCCATCCGTTGCGGAGTGCCGGGAAGCCTACCCACTTCCTGGGTTATTGACCATTATCAATGGCAAATTTCGCCGACCGGGGCTAACTTGCGCGCTATCGTGCTCGGCTATGAATGTTTCTACTGCGCAACCCTTTCAATTAGTTTACTCGCTGTTCGCGCACGAGTACCTGGGTCACCTCTTTACGGCGCACGTAGTGCAGCTAGGCCCCAGCGGCCGCCTCACCCTTCAGCACCAGACGATTTCGGCCAAGAACGCGCCCGAATTTGCTGAAGGTTTAGAAAAAGACGACTACGAGCTTATCGCCCTCTGCGACCAGCTTCAGCAAGACGCCGTCATCAAGGAATTCTGGCCCCGCAAAATCACGGCGGCCGACTTTTTTCTCAAAATCTACCACCCCGAGAAGGGCGACAAGCCCATGCAGGAGGCCGTGGCGCGCTACGTGCAGTCGCGCCTCGGTAAGTTGCTGGCGGGCCTGCAAGGCAAACACGTTTTCATCATGGGCCGCGATGGCGAGCCCACCTGGCGCGAGCTAAAGCTGGCGCCGGTGCCGGCGTCGGTCCTGTTCCACTTTCGGCGCAACGAGGAGAGCACGCACTACTTCCCCACGATTCAGTTTCAGAATCAAAAGCTGGATTTCCAGTTTAAGAACGCCGTGCTGGTGTGCCAGCAGCCCGCCTGGCTGCTGCTGGATGACGTGCTCTACTGCTTCCGCCACGACGTGGACGGTCGCAAGCTGCTGCCTTTCCTGAACAAAAAATTCATCACGGTGCCCCGCGCCGTGGAGAAAAGCTACTTCCAAAAGTTCGTGGCCCCGCTCATGGAGTCGTTCGATGTGCACGCGCGCGGCTTCGACATCCGCACCGAGCGCTACCTGGCCCGCCCGCAGCTCACGTTTTCGGATGTGCCGCCCGGCCCGGCCGCCGGTACGCCCGTGGTGCCTGTGCGCCCGCCCGGCCCGCCCCGGCGCGGCCGCGTGCCGCTGCCCAAGCCGGTGGTTATCCCCGGCGCGGGCACCGACGAGGCCCCGCTGTTCTTCAACCTCACCTTCCGCTACGGTGCCTACGACCTGCCCCTGACGCCGCCGCGCGCCATGAGCGTGCAGCTGGAGGAAGACGCCGATTCCTACATCTTCCGGCGTTTACTGCGCTCGGCGAAAGAAGAAAACGAGCGCGCCAACGAGCTGCGCCACCGCGGCCTGCTGCTTGATGCTGATGGCCACGCCAGCCTCCCCAAAGCGGAGGCCTTCCGCTGGCTGCACGATAACGCGCCGGCCCTGGGCGAACTGGGCTTCCAGGTGCAGGGCGGTGCCTCGGCCAGTCAGGATTATTTCATCGGCCCGGTGCGGGTGGAAGTGGGCATCGAGGAGCGCGGCGACTGGTTCGACGTGCGCGGCACGGTCTGGTTTGGCGAGTACGCGGTGCCGTTTATCCGGCTGCGGCCCTACATTTTGCAGCGCCGCCGCGAGTACCGCCTGCCCAACGGCCAGGTCGCCTTCATCCCCGACGAGTGGTTTACCGACTACCTCGAGCTCTTTGCCTTCGCCGAAGAAACCGAGGGCCAGCCGCTGTCGCTCCGCCGCCACCACCTGTCCTTGGTCAATGACTTAGAGCAGGATAACCTGGCGACCGTCACACTCACGCGGCGCCTGGAGAAGCTGCGCGACTTTGCGGCCGTGGAAGACCGGCCGCTGCCGGTGGGCTTCCGGGGCACGCTGCGGCCGTACCAGCAGGCGGGCTACAACTGGCTGCGCTTTGTGCAGGACTACCACCTCGGCGGCTGCCTGGCCGACGACATGGGCCTGGGCAAAAGCGTGCAAACGCTGGTGATGCTGCTCGAGCGCCAGGAAAGCCAGGCCAGCCAGGGCGCGGCATCGCTGCTCGTGCTGCCTACCTCGTTGGTCTACAACTGGATGAATGAGGCGCGCAAGTTTACGCCCAGCCTGCGCCTGCTCGTGTACACCGGCACCTACCGCGACAAAAACGTGGCCCAGTTTGCCGACTACGACGTGGTGCTGACGAGCTACGGCATCGTGCGCCTCGACACCGACCTCCTGGCTAGCTATCAGTTTGACTACGTGATACTGGACGAGTCGCAGGCCATCAAAAACCCCAGCTCTACCACGGCGCAGGCCGTGCGCAAGCTACGCGCGCGGCACCGGCTCATCCTCACCGGCACGCCGGTCGAGAACAGCACGATGGACCTGTGGTCGCAGATGACGTTCATCAACCCCGGCCTGCTGGGCACGCAGGCGTTTTTCCGCAAGGAATTCGTGAAGCCCATCGAGAAAAACCAGGACGAGAGCCGCACCAAAAAGCTGCACGCGCTCATCAAGCCCTTCGTGCTGCGTCGCCACAAGGCTCAGGTAGCCAGCGAGCTACCTGCCAAAACGGAGCACCTCAGCTACTGCCCGCTAACTGAGGAACAGGCGCAGTTTTACGAAGAAACCAAGAGCTTCTACCGCAATAAAATCATGGAGAGCCTGGAGGGCCACGCGCCCACCCCGGCCGGCGGCACCCAGCTGCTGCTGCTCCAGGGCCTCACCCGCCTGCGCCAGATTGCTAACCACCCCCACCTGGCCGACCAGAGCTACGAGGGCGAGTCGGGCAAGATGCGCGAGATTTTGCGCATGATTCGCAGCGTAGTTTCGGAAGGACATAAGGTGCTTGTATTCAGCCAATTTGTGCAGCACCTGACCCTGGTGCGCGCCGGCCTCGACGAACGCCAGCTCGAATACGCCTACCTCGACGGCCACACCCGCGACCGCCAGGGCGAGGTGGAGCGGTTCCAGCAAAACCCCGACCTGCAAATCTTCCTCATCAGCCTCAAGGCGGGCGGCGTGGGCCTCAACCTCACGGCCGCCGACTACGTGTTCATCCTCGACCCCTGGTGGAACCCCGCCGTGGAGGCCCAGGCCGTGGACCGCGCCCACCGCATCGGCCAGCAGCGGCCGGTGTTCGTGTACAAGTTCATCAGCCAGGGCACGGTAGAGGAGAAAATCCTGGCCCTGCAAAAGCGCAAGCTCCAGCTGGTGAGCGACTTGATAACGACCGACGAGGCCGTAATAAAGTCGTTGACGCGGGAGGATATCGAGGAGCTGCTGGGGTAGCTCCGTGCGTATCAGTCATCCCTAGCTTAATGACATTGCGGCCGTGGCTTCTACAGTGCCGCTTACGCCGAATGAAGCTGATAGATTGAGCTTAAACCGCTTCAAGCTAACTGCTTCTCTACATTTGAAAATACGAGTTGCGGGACGAGTATATCCGCAACCCGTCAATTGTCGTTACTTGCAGGGCAGATGAGCGCCGCGTGGGCGCCCACTGCTCCTTGCTTATGCACAACCGACTACCGGCGGCCCGCTTTTTTACTCATTCCGCTTTTTTGCCCCTGGCTGCGCTCGTGCTCGGCGGGGCCACGCTCAACAGCTGCGGCGAGCCGGACAAAGCCACCGAGAAGGCTAGCACCGGTAAGGCCGCCAAGACGCCCGCAGCGGCCATCAGCCAAGTGAGCGTGTTTGTGGATGCCTCCACCGGCATGCGTGGCTTCATGCACCCCAACGCGCCGGGTGAAACGGGCAGCCAGTTTCAGCGCACTATTACGGAGGTGCTGAGCAACATTAACGGCCAGCGCGCCGGGGCGCAGGCCGCCCCAGCCTATTACTTTGTGCAAGAAAGCACGCCCAGCAACCCGCGTGCCCTGCGGCCCACCACCTACGCCGAGCTAAGCAACACCGTCAGCACGGGCATCGAAAAGCCCGCGCTGGGCACTGAAATGCCCACCATGCTGCGCGAAATCCTTAAGCTGCAAAAGGGCAAGCCCGGCACGGTAAGCGTCGTTATCTCCGACTTCATCTACGCGCCGCCCGACCCTAAGCAGACCTGGAAAGTAAAGACCGACGTGAAGGATGCGCTGAGCGAAGCCTCGGCAGCTAACCTGGCAATCAGCATCTTCGCGGGCACTTCGGAGTTTCGCGATAAGTTTTTTCCGGGCAACCGCACACGATTTCAGGTATTGAAGGGCAGCCGCCTACCCTACTACGTGTGGGTGCTGGGCGAGCCCGCCGCCGTGGCCGCCGCTACGCCGCTGCTCAAGCCGCTGATGGGCGCGGGCTTCGAGCGCGTGAGCTACAACCTGCCCGCGCCGCCCGCCGCCGTATTTGAGCACTTCGGCAACGTGGGCGAATGGTACGTGGACAAAACCGGCAGCCGCCAAACCCAGCCCCTGACACTGCACGTCGCCAAAAACCTCTCGCGCCAGGAGCCAGCCGAATTTGTGCTGGCCCTCGACCTCAGCAACGCGCCCGCCGCCGAGGCCGCCAGCCTGCCCAAGCAGCTTGAGCTTGACGAGGCCGGCACCGGCGCCACCCTGCCCAAAGTGTGGCTAGCCCGCGACGAGGCCAAGGCCCCGCGCAGCCCCGCGCTAGCCACCTATACGCACCTGGCGAAGGTACACCTGGAGCGCCTGCCCGGCCAAAAGCCCGCTACCCTCCGCCTCGTGCTGCCCCGCAGCCAGCCCGCCTGGGTAGCCAAGTACTCGACCCTTAATGACAGCAATATCGCCGCGCAAGGCCCCAAAACCTTCTTGTTGAGCGAAGTGCTGCAAGGCGTGCAGGACTACTACGACCAGCAGCCCGCCGGCCGCGAGGTGTGGGCGCTGCCCGTGCAGCTCCAGGCCGCCGACTAACCGGCCCGTTTCTTGCCGCTGGGCTTAGTCAGCCCACTTTCCCTTTTCCCCGAAACCCTCCTTCTCTTTCATGTTTCAGAAGCTCTTCACCACCCTCTACCAAGCGCTGCTGGGCACCGCCGAGCCGTCGTCGCTGATTCCGGTTTACCAAAAAAGCATTTTCCCAGGCGTAGGCCTGAGCACGCTATTCGGCGTGGCGCTGGGGGCAGCCCTGTTGTTCTACGTGATTTTCAACCGCGTGCTAACCACGTCTTTTTACAAGACCTCGCACTGGTTTATCATGCTGCTGCTCACGGCTATTGGCTCGGCTATTCTGGCCTATTCGCAGGCGCGGTCGGTAGTGTACGCCAGCCTGGATGGCGAAACGCTGGGGGCCATTGAAAAGTCGGCCTACGACCGCTACGTGCTGGGTTTCCTGGTGGTAAATGCCTTGTACGGGGCCTTGTTTTTCGTGCTGTGGTCGTTTGTGGTGAAGCCGCTCTCGGTGAGCGCCCGCACTACGCCAGTACGCTGGCCTAATTAAGGTACATCATTTAAAGTTGCCCTGCTGAGCTTGCGAAGCAGCTTATCGCACCAGAACGAGTCGTTCAAATGTGATAAGCTGCTTCGCAAGCTCAGCATGACAGTTCCTAAAATCACGTAAAAAAGAGTCTATGTCCACGCTGTATATCTTCGGTATTGGCGGCACAGGGTCGCGGGTTATCCGCTCGCTCACGATGCTGCTGGCGGCCGGGGTCGAACTCAAGAACTGCGACCGGGTCGTGCCCATTATCATCGACCCCGACGCGACCAACGGCGACAAGCAGCGCACCATCGAGCTGCTCAAAACCTACCAGCGCCTGCGCTCCCAGATAAAGCCCGCCGCGCCCGGTGCTAGCACGGTTGGCCAGTTTTTCGGGGCTGATATCCAGACGCTGGCCTCACTGGCCCGCCCCGGCGAGCAGCGCGACACGCGGGTAAAGGACACGTTCGAGTACAGCTTTAGCGGTATGGAAGAGCCGCTGCGCGACTACTTGCGCTACACCAACCTACCGGTCGAAAGCCAGTACCTGGTCGATTTGCTTTTCGACCCCAAGAGCCTGGATGAGAACCTAAAAGTGGGCTTCAAAGGCAGCCCCAACGTGGGCAGCGTGGTGCTGAATCAGCTCGTAGACTCCCCCGAGTTTCAGTTTTTCGGCAATGAGTTTCGGGCCGGCGACCGCATTTTCTTCATCAGCTCCATCTTCGGGGGTACGGGCGCGGCTGGCTTCCCGCTGTTGCTCAAGAATCTGCGCGACCGCGACGCCAAGCTGCCCCATATCGAGCTGCTGAATACGGCCCCCATTGGCGCGCTGAGCCTGCTGCCCTACTTCAGCCTGAAGAGCGAGGATAGCAGCGCCATCGACTCCAATACGTTCATTACCAAGACGAAGGCGGCGCTGGCTTACTACCAGCACAACCTTACTGGCCTGAACGCCATGTACTACCTGGGCGACCAGGCCCAGAAGCAAAACGACAACCACGAGGGCGGCATCAGCCAGCAGAACAACGCCCACTTCATCGAAGTGGTGGGCGCGCTGGCCGTGCTCGACTTCCTGGAAAAGCCCGAGAGCATTGCCCACGAGGAGCATTTCTACGAATTTGGGCTGGAGCGTGATGAGAATGACCTGCGCTTCGAGTCGTTTGACCGCCGCCAGACGCTGCCGCTGGTGGGCGAGGCGCTCACGCGCTTCCACTTCTTCGCCACCTGGCTGCAACACCACTTGGGCGAAACGATGTCGGCGACCTACGCCACCAACCTGGGCCTGAAAAACGCCTGGGACCGCGAGCCTTTCTACCAGGATTTGCGCCGGTTTCTGTTCGATTACAACTCGCCCGACCGGCAATTTATCTCCTACACGGCTTGGCTGCGCGAACTGCGCGACAACTCGCGTCGGTTCCGCCCCTTCAACCTGCGCGACGGCTACGACCCGCAAAACCACTGGGACAGCATGCTGGATTTGCTGGAGCCGGATTTCGACAAAGCGGTGGCTGGCAAGGAGCTGAAAAAGAAAGGCTTATTCGGCAAGTCCGACGTTATCGACCCCAAGCAAATCCGGGTAATGCTGGACAAGCGCCTGAGCCAGGCGGTCGCCAACGACTCGGCCAACTCGCCCGCTACGGCCATGCTGCGCACATTTACGGAAGTGATGGACGAGGTAGTCCACGGCCAGCAGCTGCCCTAGCCGGCAAACCTCACCCCCCGGCCCCCTCTCCAAAGAAGAGGGGGAGCCTGGCGATTTTAATGGAGGCTAGAGGGACAGATAAAATTCTCTCTAGGCCGACTATCCAAGACTTTACTTGAAAATACCCACGCCGCCGTGGCTCCCCCTTTTTTTGAAAAATGCGCATCAAGCATTTTTTCGGGGTCCGGGGGTGAGGTTCACCCAAGAATATTTCCATGAGTAACATCCTTCAACTCCTCGACCGCGGCAAACCCACGCTGCGCGGCTGGCAGGAGTCGGACCGCATTACAGCCGGCGAAGCCGAGAAAATGCAGGACCCCGCCGGCGACAACCCCCGCCGCACGGCCACGGCCATCCCCACGCCCTTCGGGCGGATGCATTTGCTCGAAACGGCCTTCAAGTTTGTGCGCCAGCAGCCGCAGGGCAACTCGCTGTACCACCGCCTGGTAGCCCAGTGCTGGGACATGCTGGAGCTGATGTTTTACAACAAGGCTACCGATGCTTATAAGCTCCGCTTCGTGCCCTGGGCCAAGAAGGAGCAGGTAGACCTGCTGGTGCAGAGCCCCGAGCCCCGCATCCGGCTGCTGGGCAATACCTTACGCCTATACCTGGCCGACGCGCACTTCCGCGAGCTGGATACCCTGTACCTGATTTTTGCCGATAGCCGCGATGCCAGCGGGCGCGAAACCCGGCAGCTGCTGGGCGGCACCTCGCCCTTCACGCTCGTGTTTGCGCACCCGGCCGTGCCGCGCCTCAACATGCAGCGCAAGGGCGACGGCAACGGCTTTTACTTCGACCAGCAAGTGGTGCCGCTGCACCTACGTAGCACCGAGTTTCAGAACTACATTTTTGGACTGTTTGAGGTGCATCCGGAATTGCGGCAGGAGAATTTTGCGCAGTGCATCGCGCAGTTTCTGGCCGCCACGGATAAAGGCCGCGTGCAGTCGCTGGCCGAGGAAAAGCCTGCGCTAGCCACGTTTGAGCAGCACTACGAGCCGCTACGCGACGCGCTGGGCAACAGCGTGCAGGTGCGCGGCATCACCTTGCTCAAGCAGGCTGAGGCGCAACAGAAAACGACTTCCGACTGGTTTATCCGCTTTAATGAGCGAGTGACGCAGACGGGCAAGATTCCGCTGGTGCTCATGCCCGGCCTCGACCTACGCCGCAGCGACTACTTCGGCGGCACGGCTGGCACCGACCAGACGGTAATCCAGTACGGTTACGAAGGCCAGCGCCTCGAAGAGCGCCGCCTCGAAACGCTGGGCGTGCAGTATCCCTTTCTCACCGTCAACGACTTCCTGGAAGACCGGCTGCTCGAAGTGCCCTTCGCGGTGAACACCGACCGCTTCTACTTCGGCCAGGTGCAGCCCGAGCCGGGCGCGCGGCCCGAAGACCGGCCGCTGCGCTTCCTGCTGCCGCTCAAGCGAGCGTGGTTTGATTATTTCGAAGCCGCTGACCTTGATAAGCAACTGCGTCTCACCCTGTTCGACAACCACGTGCAGCTGCGGCTAGCCGTACCCGTGACCAGCGGGCGCGAGGTGGTGTACGAGCGCAGCTACTACTTCCGGCCCGGCCCCAGCCAGGGTGCCGATGCCCCGGTGGACGCCGTGCGCAGCGACTCGCCCAAGACACCCTACCGCGGCGGCCGCGTGAGCACCCGCCTCGACGTGGGCGTGTTCCCGTTTTACAAGTTTGAGGGCCAGAATGCCCGCGACAACGGCCCGTACTACGTGCAGCTTGCCGACCAGAACGAGGGCGCCGACCTGGCCAAGCTCAACTTCTACCAGGGTGGGCAGGCGCTGCCGGTGCTCGTGCCCGGCGGCACGCGGGGCGTGCGCGCCCGCCAGCGCATGGGCCGCAACCCACGCGGCCCGGCCAGCACCTACTACGAGGTAGTAGGCACGCACTTCGACTACATGGAAGTGGAATCGCCGGTGAGCGGCCAGCTTTCGGGGCCGGCGACCGGCCTGCTCGTACCCCGCTGGCAGGTGGTGAACCCTGGCGCCCAGCGCTATACGTTTGCCGTGGACTTCGGCACCACCAACACGCACGTCTCGTTTGCCACGGCCGAGCGGCCTGAGCCGCAGCCGTTCCGCATCGGCACCGAGCGCGAAATGGAAGTGGTGATGCTGAACCGCCCGCTACCCTCGGCTGATTTTGTGCTGCCCAAGCGCTACGGCCCCGACTCGTTCGGGATGATGCCGCTGGCCGATACGCTCCGCAACCGGGAGTTTGTGCCCGCCTTCATCGGCATTGAGGGTGCTGAGTCGGCGTTTCCTATTCGCACGGCTACGTGCGAGTCGCCGGCCTTTATTAGCGAAGGCAACCCGCTGCTGTTTGGCAGCATCAACATTGGCTTCTATCTCAGCCGCGACGGCTTCCTCTACAACCACCCCGAGGACGGCCGCTACCGCACCAACCTCAAGTGGAACACCGAGGGCGGAGAGCGCGCTGCCGGTGTCGAGCGTATCCGCGCTTATATCCGGGAGTTGCTGCTGCTCATCAAACATAAAGTAGCTTTGAATGAGGGCGATGTGCGCGCCACGCAAGTGGTGTGGTCGCGCCCGCTGAGCATGAAAACCGTGGCCCGCCGCGACTTCCAGGACATCTGGCAGGGCGAGTTTGAGCGCGTATTCGGCGAGGAGCCGGGCCAGCGCCTGGCTGACCTCAGCGAGTCGTGGGCACCCTACCTCTACCTCACCGACCGCCACACCGACGGCGGCATCGTGCCCTCCGAGCGCGACAACGTGGTGAACATCGACATCGGCGGCGGCACCACCGACGTGCTGCTGCTACGCGGCAAAAAGCCCGAGGCCACCATCTCGTTCCGCTTTGCCGGCGACGTGCTGTGGGGCGATGGCGCTTTCGGTGGCGCGCGCCAGCAAAACGGCCTGCTCTACTACTACGTGGCCCGCACCGCCAACAAGCCCGTGAGCCAGGAGGCCCAGGCCGCCCGCGAGGTAGTGCGCGCCGCGCTGGAAAGCAAAGCCGGCTCGGCCGACGTGGTGAGCCTGCTTTTCAACTTCGATAAGCAGCTGGAATTCAGCCGCGAGCTGCGCAGTGCCCGCCACCTGCGCATTGTGCTGCTGCTGCACTACGCGGCCGTGGTGTACCACGTGGGGCAGGCCTGCCAGGCCCGCCAGCTGGCGGTGCCGCGCCACCTCTGCTTCAGCGGCAAGGGCAGTACCTACCTGCGGATGCTCGACCTCGACTCGCACCTGGGCACGCTCACCGAAATCGGCAAGCTGATTCTGGAGTTTGCCTCGGGCCAGCCCGCGCCGTCCGATTTCCGCCTCACGCTGGTAAGCCAGCCCAAGGAAGCTACCGCCAACGGCTCGGTGCTGTGGAAGCTGGCCGGCGGCGACGCCGCTCAAGCCAAGGCCCCGGCCGAGTTTGTGCTACCGGGCGTGCTCCCGGCCGACGCCCCCGAAGGCCCGCCCCGCGCCTTCACCCTGGCCGAAGCCGAGAACGATACTATTGAGGATGAGGTAATTGCCAACGCCCGCCGCCTGGTGCGCTTCATCACGCACGACTCGCCTGAGATTCGCGGCCTGCTCGATGAGCTGAACGTGGAAATCGACCCCGATTTCATCTACAACTTCCTCGATGGCAAGCTCAAGGACAGCCTGCGGGCCGGCCTGAACTCGCTGCGCGACAGCGGCACCAATGCCGACGACCGCCTGCCCGAGACGCTGTTTTTCTTCCCCTTCCGCGACGCGCTGTTTCAGCTGGGTCGCGAGCTTTTCAAGCGTTATTATGCTTCGCAGTCGAACTAAGCTGGGGACTTTGGTGAGCGGGCTGGCGATGGCCAGCCTGCTCACTACGCCAGCCAGCGCCCAAAACCCGACGGTGGCCCCGGCGGGCTCCAATGTGCCTGCGCCCGATGTGCGCGCCCGCATGTGGGCCGCCACGGCCCGCTTCGTGTATGGCGACGACCCCGCGTTGGCTACCCTGCGCCCGCAATTGCGCCAGACCATCGACAGCGGCAGCGTCAATTTATTTGGCCGCCATTTGGAGGACGCTGTGAAGCTGGAAAACAAGAGCCTGCCCAAACAGGAGCACGTGCTGAAGTTTCAGGGAGCCTTCAAAACAATCAGCGCCAAGAAGGAGCCTGCCAGCCAGCTGGCATCCAGCATTGCTAACCGGCTACTCGAAAACAAGCCTGAGCGGCAAACGCAAGCCAGCTTCGTACAGCTACGACGCACCCTCAATGCCCTGGCTGACCCGAATGCTCCGGTAGCCGCTACTACGGCCCCCATCAGCACTGCCGACACTACTACGGAGACAGTTGCCCAACCAGCGGCGACGAATACCCCAGCTACCACCAGCGACTTCACTACCACTTCCACCCCTTCTTCTCCTATGCTTACTTGGGTTCCTTGGGTAGCGCTGGCCTTGTCAATCGTGAGCTTGCTCGTGTCTTTGTTTAAGGGCAACGGCTCGAAGCGCCGCCACCACAGCCACAGTTCATCGGCCCCCACGCTCGCGAGCCTGACCGAAGAGATGCGCGCCGAGGTGCGCACCATTGTGCAGCGTGAGGTGAGCAACAAGATGCCCGGTGCCCGACCCGCGCCCGATGCGCCGGCCAAGCAACCGGCGCCGGCCCGTCCCCAGGCACCCGCCGCCATTGCGAAGAGTGCGCCCGTCGCGGCTCCCAAAGTAGCTCAATCCCAGCCCAAGCCCGCTCAGCCAAAAGCACCAGATGCGGTACCGGCGCCAGCAGTGTCGCAGGCGCCACCCGCTGCTAGCCCTGCTACCGCCGAGCCAGCCGCCACCTCGGCCGAGGATGACGAGCTTTTCAACATCAATTACCTCCCCCAGGAAGAAACCGTAGCAGCCGCGCCCGCCGCCACGGTTACCCGCACGCTGTACGCCAACCAGCAGCCCATCGACGGTATCTTTCAGCGCAATATGCTGGCCGAAGCCCCGGCTTCATACACCATTTTTGAGCTGATTACGTCGGCCGATGCGCCCGACCAGGCGCGGTTTGTGGTGACTGGCAACCCGGCCGGGCACGCCGGCTACATTGGCAGCCACGTCAATATCTTGGGTGGGGCTTGCGAGTATCCATTTCCGAAGGGCAGCGTGTCGCGCATTATTACCGATGAGCCGGGAGTGGCCCAGCGCACGGCGGGCGGCGACTGGCAAATCAGCAAAAAGGCGCGGATTCACTTTGAGTAACTTTGCAGCATGGAGGTAGTAGAATGGCTCGCGCTGCTAGTGATTATCGGGTTTCAGGCGCGGGCTTTCTGGCAGGGCCGGCTGGCCAGTGAGCAGTTGGCTGCCCTATTTCCGGCGAGCAGTACGCTACGCCTCACACGCCACCAGGACGCGGCCAGCGGCCAGCAGGTGGATGTGCTGCTGGCCGTCGGCGCCACCCCCGACTTCGCCCTGATTGAGCGCGACACCAACGCCTACCTACTCAAAAACAAGGGCACGGCCGACTTCGACATCCTGCAAAGCATCGCCGAGCGCCGCGCCAACGCCCTCGATGCCGAGGTGCAGGGCAACACTTCTGCCCCACTCTACATTGGGTTGATGGGCACCTTCCTGGGGGCCATTCTGGGGCTGGCGGGCCTGCTGGCAGGCAGTGGCAAGTTTGACGAAGTAGGTATCCAGGGTTTCCTGCGGGGCGTGACGGTGGCCATGATTGGCAGCCTCTGCGGGCTGGGCCTCACGCTGTGGGGCAATGCGCTGTATAAAAACGCCCACCGCCAGGCCGAGCAGCGCCGCAACGACTACTACACGTTTTTGCAGGTGGAGTTGCTGCCCATTCTGCACTCCGACATGGCCGGCAGCCTGGGCAGCCTCAAGGCGGTGCTCGACGCCTTCAACCAGGAGTTTCTGAGCAAGATTTACGAGTTTGGCCCCATCGTGCGGGCTTTGAATGAGAACATCAGCACCCAGAAAGACTTTCTGGAGCAACTGCAAAAAGTGGGCTACACCCAGATGGCCGACGCCAGCATCCGGGTCTTCGACAAGGTGGCGCAGAGCGCGCACCACTTCGAGAATTTCCTGGCTTACCAGCAGGAGCTGAACGCCATGCTGCAAAACGGTGGCGAGGTAGCCGGCAAAATCACGGCGCTGCTGGGCCGCCTCACCGGTCTCGAAACCGGCCTCAACCAGGTGCCCGCACTTGTGCAGCAGCACGCCGGCACGGTACAGGCGCAGCTCCAGTTTTTCCGCCAAAACCAGACCGAGCTCGACCGGCTGGCCCGGCAGTCGGAGCAGTTTATGGATACCCAGTACCACGAGCTGTCGGCCGTGATGCGCCAGCGCATGGCCGTGCTCACCCAGGAAGCCGACCAGGCGGCGCGGGTGCTGGAAGACCATTTTCAGGCGCTCAACAAGGACAACGTGTACGAGCGCATTGTGCAGTACCTCAGTCCCTTCAGCGAGCTGCCGGCGCAGCAGAAGCTACTCAACCAGCTGCAAGAGCGCCAGGCAATGCAAACGGCCCAGGCCATCCAGGGCCTGCAAGCCCGCCTCAACAGCGACAATGCCTTGCAACAGCAGTTGCTGCACCAGGTCACGCGCACTAATACCGTGCTGGAGCAGCTCACCCAGCGCAGCTGGCTCCAGAAAGCCTTGGGCCTGAACAAGAAATAAGCCCCAGCGGCCCCGCGCATGAACCCCAACCGCCGCGACTTTTTTTGGCCCAGCTACGTGGACCTGATGACGGCCTTGTTCCTGGTCATGCTCGTGCTGTTTGTGCTCAGCTACAAGCGCTTTCAGGACAAGAATGCCAGCCTGGAGCAGGCCAAGGCGCGGCTCGAAGTGCAGCTTCAGGAGAAGAAGAAAATCGACGAAATCCGGGCCGCGCTCAAGCGCCTGGAAGACCCACGCTACTTTGCCTACAACCAGCGCTACAAGCGCTACGAATTGAATTTCCCGGTCGAGTTTCAGCCCCAGCGCTACGACCTGCCGGCCGAGGCGCGGCAGCCGCTCATCCAGGCCGGGCGCTTTCTGCTGCGCCAGATGCAGGCCCTCGACCGCGCCGACAACGTGCAGTACTTGGTGGTGGTAGAAGGCCGCGCCGCCAAAAACCCCAACCTGCCCGACTCCGACCCGCGCAACCTCGACGGCGCCGCCGTGCGCCAGCTCAGCTACAACCGCGCCATGGAGGTCATCCGCCTCTGGGAAAGCGCCGGCCTGCGCTTCCCCGCCAACCTGGAGCTAGTGGCGGCTGGCAGCGGCTTCAAGGGCGTAGGCCGCTACACGGGCTTCCGCGAAGAAGCCAAAAACAAGCGCTTCATCATCCAGATTCAGCCCAAAATCGGCTCGCTGGGCAAGTAGCGCGGACTTTTAGTCCGCGAGTACCAACCGCAAAGACTAGCGGACTAAAAGTCCGCGCTACTACTCAAACGTATTGGCCAGCAGCTTCTCCTGGCGCATGTACGTTAGCTGATAATCAGCATTAAGGCGCACGCGCACGTTGGTGCGCAGGCGCTGAAATTGCTGCTTCGACACCCGGTAGAGCCGCATGGTTTCGGTAAACGTAGCCGTGCGGCTGCCATCGGCGGCAGGCGCGCTCACGCGCAGCGTGCCGGGCTCAATCTGAGCCACGGCCTGCTGGTTTTCGGGAAAAAAGCTGCGGGCCAGCTCGGCTTCGATAGCGGCGGGCGTCAGGTTTTGCTGGATGTAGAGGCGCTCAACCTGCGGCGCAAAGTGCTGGCTGGCGTGCAGCGGTGGCGTGTGCAAGTCGGCGTAATAAGCAGCCATTACCTCGCGCACTTTGGTCGCGGCTGCATCGTCACCCACTTCGGCAGCGGCGGCAACGGGCTTGCTGGCAGCGGGTGCAGCCCGCACCGGGGCAACTGCGGCAACCGGCTGGCTGGTAGCAGTAGCTGCCTCTTCTGCCGGTTCGGCGGCAGCTTCGGTTTCGTTGGTGGTAGCTACGGGCGCGGCGGCTTTGTTCTTGCGCTTCTTCTTGGAGTTTTTCTTGGCTTTTTTGGCGGGCTTGGGCGCGGCCACTTCCCGGGGCGTGGGCTCGGCGGCGGGCAGGCTAGGGCTGGTCAGGCTCTCATCGGGGTGGCTGGCCTGGATGAAAAAGTATGCTAGCCCGCCCCCCACGGCCAAAACCAGCAGCACTATCAGCAGCCACTTCCCGGCGCCGCCGGACGCCGGCTTAGCCGCTGGCACGCTGGGCCGCGGCGGCGCTTGGCGGGGCGGTGCAGCGCGCGGTGGCGCGGGCGGCGGGCTAGCCACCTCCGCTACCGGGGCGGGTGGGTAAAAAGTAGGCGCGGGCGGCTCTGGATAAAAAGTAGGCGCAGGCGCGGGCTTGGGGGGAGCCGTCTCTGGAGCGGGCCGCTGGCGAATCTGCGTCAGCCGCTCCTCGATGAGCTGGCGGGCCGCCGCATCGGCCGCCGAGGGGCGGGGTGGGCTGGCGGGGGCGGGCCGGCCGGCCGGGGCTGCTGGCTCGGGGTGTGCGGACGGCGTGGGGCTGGCCGGCGCGGCGGACGGCTGGTTGAACATATCCAGCAGCGAGGGCAGCTCCGCGTCGTTGCCGCTGGGCGAAAATGCCGGCTTTTGAGGCGTGGGCTGCGGCGCGGCGGGCGCGGACGGCGGCAGCTGCGCGCTGAGAGTGGCAAACAGCTCGGGCGTGATGGCGCCGGCTGCCAGGGCGGCTTCCAGCTGCTGAAGGGGCGTGGGGCTGCTGGGCGCGGTGCTGGAGGTGCGTTCGTCTGACATACAAGAGGGTTCCCGGCGGGGCCGGCTTACTTTTCCTAACCCAGCCCGTACGTAAGAAGCTGGCTGGCCCGCCAAATTACCGCGCCCGCCCCATCCCGGCTGGCTTCCGGCCTTTCCTTATGCACCTATTGCTTCGTTTTTCGGTGTCCCAGCCACCCGCCGTGGTGGCGGCCGGCTTCACCCGTGAGTTGTTTATGGCCTTGGCGCCCCCCTTTCCAGCCTTTCACCTGCTGCGCTACGACGGCTCCAAAACCGGCGACACGGTGGCCATCGAGCTGCAAGCCGGCCCCAAGCGCTGGCGCTGGACCTCGCTCATCACCGACGACGGCGTGCTGCCCGACGGCACGCACTTTTTTGTGGATGAAGGCCAGCTACTGCCCGCGCCGCTGCGGCAGTGGCGGCACCGCCACCTCATCGAGCCCGCGCCGGGCGGCGGCAGCGTCATTGTAGAGGATATTACCTTCGGCACCGGCCGGCGCTGGCTCGACTACCTCATCTGGCCCGCCATGTGGGCGCAGTTCAAGCTGCGTGGGCCGGTGTATCGGAAGTGGTTTAAGTAGCGCGAACTTTGTAGTTCGCGTTTCTGCCAGTTCAACGATTTCCTCTTTTATCGTTCGGAAACGCGATTTACCAAAATCGCGCTACGCCATGCCCGCCACCATCGTCCTCAAAAACGGAAAAGACCACTCCCTGCGCCGCCGCCACCCCTGGGTATTTTCGGGGGCCATTGCCCGCGTGCAGGGCGAGCCAGCCGAGGGTGCGGCCGTGCGCGTCGAAACCCAGGCCGGCGAGCTGCTGGGCGTGGGCCACTACTCGGGCAGCGGCTCCATCGCGGTGCGCATGCTGGATTTTGGGCCCGAAGCCGAGCTGCCCACCGCCGATTTTTGGGTGAAGCGCCTGGCCAATGCCTACGCGCTGCGCCAGCGGCTGGCCCTCACGGGCACGGCCGATACCAACGTTTTCCGCCTCGTGCATGCCGAGGGCGACGGCCTGCCGGGCCTCATCATCGACGTGTATGGCGACGTGGCCGTGGTGCAGGCGCACAGCGTGGGCATGTACCGCGCCCGCCCCGAAATCGCCAGCGCCCTGCAAGTGGTATTTGGCGACAAGCTGCGCGCCATCTACGACAAGAGCGCCGAAACCACGCCCGGCCACGCCGTGGGCGACAACAAGAACGGCTATCTCTTCGGCGAAAGCACGGGCCACGAGCATATCGTGCACGAAAACGGCCACCAGTTTGCCGTCGATTGGGAAACGGGCCAGAAAACCGGCTTCTTCATCGACCAGCGCGACAACCGCGCCCTGCTGGCCCGCTACTCGCCCGGCCGCCGCGTGCTCAATACCTTTTGCTACACCGGCGGCTTCTCGGTGTACGCGCTGGAGGCCGGGGCCGAGTTGGTGCACTCCGTAGATAGTAGCAAGAAAGCCATTGCGTTGACGGAGCGCAACGCCGAGCTGTCCAGCCACGCCAACCGCCACGCCGCCTACCCCGACGATGTGCTCACCTTCCTCAAAAGCCACTCGGCCGAGTACGACCTGCTGGTGCTCGACCCGCCGGCCTTTGCCAAGCACCTCAGTGCCCGCCACGCCGCCCTCATGGGCTACAAGCGCCTCAACGCGGCCGGCATTGCGCACCTCGCGCCGGGCGGGCTACTCTTCACGTTCTCGTGCTCGCAAGTAGTTAGCCCCGAGCTATTTGAAGGCGCGGTGCTGGCCGCCGCCATCGAGGCGGGCCGGCCGGCGCGCATCCTGCACCGCCTCACCCAGCCCGCCGACCACCCGGTGAGCCTCTTCCACCCCGAAGGCGCGTACCTGAAGGGCCTCGTGCTGGCAGTAGAATAAACGAGCCGCGCTGCCCGCTACCTAGTAGGCGCACTACGGCAAAAAGCAGTAGCCCTCCCTTTCCGGTTCGCCTGGAAAGGGAGGGCTATTTCTTTTTGCCGTAGCGCCTGGGTTCTACAGCCGGCTGAAGCGCCGCCGCAAACCAAGCCCGAGCCGGCGCGGCGGCGTAGCTTCGGCGCCGCGCTCTTTCTAGCGCTGCCTTGCCGCTACCATGCCCCTTCCCTTACCCGCTAGCCTGCGTGCCGTAGCCATCAGCTTGTTTCTAGCCGGCTGCTCTTCCGCCACCGATGAGTCTGCCATTGTCACTTCAGCCCAGCTGCCCCGCGCAGCGGCTACGCAGCCTTTTGTGGGTACAATCCGGCTGCTGGAGCACCATTACGTACTAGGTATCCGCAGTACCGACCACGTAGTGCTCGCCTTCGATGGCCCGCAGCTGCGGCGCGAGGTGCGCCCCGGCGGCTTCGCTGATTCCACCAGCCGGTACGGCATTATCGCCGACCTGCGCACCGACAGCGTGACGTATTACGTGCAGGATGCCACCCGCAATGCGCACTACCGCCTGGCGCGCTCCAGCTACCTGGCCAGCGTGGCGGCCAACGAACTCATTCTGACGAGCCTGAATCTCAAGCCCTACAGCACCATTTTTACCCCCCTGCCCCCGGGCTCTCCCGCGCTGCATTCCACCGCGCTGGCAGGCCCGGGCCTGCGCCGCCTGACCAGCTACCGGGCCGCCTTCTTTTTGCTGCCCGACCACTCCCGCTGCGACGCCTTTTATTCGGAGCAGGTGCGGGTGCCCCGGGCCGCGCTGGCCTATATCGAGCACCACGCGCCGGTTGCGCTGCCTTCCCTGGCGCTGGCGGTGCACTACACCGCGCCGCCCCAGGCCAACTCCGCGGGCCTGCTCGACCGCCTGCACCAGCACCTCAACAACAGCTTCTCGCAGGATACCGAATTCGATTCCTTCGCCCCCACCGTGCCGGGCCACGCCTTCGACCTGCCCAGCGGCTCAACCAACGACCTGGCAACGGCAGTAGAAGCCGACGCGCACTCGTCGCACCATCATCACCACTAGTTGGGCGCAGCATAAACTCCCTTTCCCGGCCGTAAACAGCGAGTGGCACTCCCTTGCCGTACCAAAGGGAAAAGGAGTGCCACTCCGTTTTACACTGCCGCCTCCACCGGGCGGATGGGCGTGGGCCGGCGCTGGTCGTCCACGGCCACGAAGGTGAAGGAGCCCGTGACGGCCAGCAGGCGGCCTTCGGCGTACATCTGCTCCACGTAGAGCTCCACGCGCACTTGCAGGCTGGTGCGGCCCACATGCACCACGTTGCCAATGAGTTCGACCAACGTGCCACCGGGAATAGGATGGGTGAAATCGACTTTATCCGATGATACCGTCACCATCTTGAGGCGCGAAAAGCGGGTGGCCGTGATGAAGGCGACCTCATCCATCAGCATGAGCGTGGCGCCGCCAAAGAGCGTGTCGTAGTGGTTGGTGGTATTCGGAAAAACGGCTTTGAAGATGCGCGTTTCGGCGCGGGCAATCTGGTCGGCGAGGGCTAGCATGGGCTAAGGAAAAAAGTGACGGCCGGGCGCCCGACTTTCACCCGCTTCGCCCACCCCAAAGTCCTCACGCAGGCGCGGCCACGCCGGCCCGGCCGCTGCCTGGGCAACGCACCGGCCCCAGCCGTGCCAAACCTGATGCGAAGCCTCGTAGCGCGGAGGAAGCATCAAATGGCGGCCGGCAGGTCTCCTGACTTTGTACCGCGCTGGCCCTTCCTTCTCAGCCGCCCGGGGGCTAGCCAATGGAAAACTGCGGGGCCAGCACCGGGGATGGTACTTACAGTAGCGCGTCTGTGCGGGAGTTTCACCCGCTTCCCTTTTCATTCCGGCGCTTGAGGCAAGCCGCCGAAAACCGTCCGCTGGTTGATTGTAAAAATCGAAGCAGCTCTAAACCGCTGCAAAAGTAGCGCGTATTTTCGCCACAAGCGGGCAAACTTCTTCCCCCGCCGCGTTGGTTAGCAAGTCGTGTTTACAAGTAAAAAGAAACTAGCGCCTTCGCGCCAGCCGGTGGCCATCATTGGGGCGGGCGTGGCCGGGCTGGCGGCCGCCGCGCGGCTGGCCGTGGCCGGGCACCCGGTCACGGTATTCGAGGCCAGCAGCTCGTTTGGGGGCAAGATGCACCAGTTCAGCCTGCCGGGCTGCTACCGCTTCGACGCGGGGCCGTCGCTCTTCACGCTGCCGCAATTGGTGGACGACGTTTTCCGGCTGGCCCACCGCGACCCGGCCGACTACTTCCGCTACGAGCGCCTCGACCCCATCACGCAGTATTTTTTTGCCGATGGCACCCGCCTCACCGCCTGGGCCGACGCCCATAAGTTTGCCGCCGAGGTCGAGCACAAGCTGGGCACGCCCGCCGCGCAGGTCAGCCAGTTTCTGGCGCGCAGTGGCCGGGCCTACGACGCTACGGCCGGCACCTTCCTGCACAAGTCGCTGCACAAAGTGGGCACCTACCTCAGCCCCGAAACCCTCAAAGCAGTGGCCGCCCTGCCCAGCCTGGGCCTCACGGGTACCATGCACGCCCGCCACGCCAACGCCTTCGGCCAGGATGCGCGACTCGTGCAACTCTTTGACCGCTACGCCACTTACAACGGCTCCGACCCCTACCAGGCGCCGGCCACGCTCTCGCTCATTCCGCACCTCGAGCACGGCATCGGCGCGTTTTACCCCGAGGGCGGCATCTACGCCATCGCCAGCAGCCTGCACCGGCTGGCCGAGGAGTTTGGGGTGAAGTTTCGGTTTAATGAGCCGGTGCGCGAAATTCTCACGGCCGGCAACCTCGTCACCGGCCTGCGCACCGACCATGACGTGTACGACTTCGCTCAGGTAGTCAGCAACATGGACGTGGTACCTACCTACCGGCACCTGCTGCCCAGCCAGCCCGCGCCCGAGCGCACGCTGGGCCAGCCGCGCTCCTCGTCGGCCCTGATTTTTTACTGGGGCATCGGCCGCGAGTTTGCCGAGCTGGACGTGCACAATATCTTTTTCTCGGCCGATTACAAGGCGGAGTTTGACGCCATTTTTCAGCAAAAAACGGTGGCCGACGACGTGACCGTCTACGTCAACATCACGAGTAAAAAAACGTCCGCCGACGCCCCCGCCGGCCACGAAAACTGGTTTGTAATGGTGAACGTGCCCCACGACCAGGGCCAGGACTGGGCCGCCCTCACGGCCCACACCCGCCGCGTAGTGCTGGCCAAGCTCCGGCAAGCTTTGGGCGTTGATATTGAGCCGCTTATTAGGGCCGAAAAAACCTGGACGCCGCCCGGCATCGCCGCCGACACCTCGTCGTTTGGGGGCGCTTTGTACGGCAGCTCGAGCAATAATGCGCTGGCCGCTTTTTTACGCCACCCCAACTTTTCGGGCCGACTGGCTGGGCTGTACTTTTGCGGGGGCTCGGTGCATCCGGGCGGCGGCATTCCGCTGTGCCTACTTTCGGCCAAGATTGTAGCCGAACTCATTGACTAGTTTTCAGTTAAAAGTTGTGTGTTGAGAGTTGCCTTTAGCCGTTGCGGCCCGCTATGCTGCCGACTAATAAAGGCAATTCTCAACACATAACTCCCTCAACGCATGGAGTTTTCACATTTGCCCGCGCCGGCCTCGCCGGGGCGGCTACGGCTGGCCCAAGGTCTGGTGTTGCTGTTTCACATCACCGGCTTTGTGGGGCTGGCCTTTAGCGAGGACAAGTCCTTTTACCTCAAGTACACCCCGCTCACGCTGCTGCTGACGGCGGGCTTACTGGCTGCCTTCCAGCCCGGGCGCAACCTCTCGTTCTGGCTCTTGCTGGCGCAGATTTTCCTGCTGGGCCTAGTGGCCGAGGTGGTGGGCACCAACACCGGGATACTATTCGGGCACTACACTTACGGCGCCACGCTGGGGCCGCAGTACATGGGCGCACCCTGGCTCATCGGCCTCAACTGGGTTATGGTCACGTACTTGGGTGGCATGCTGGCCGCCTACCTGCCCGCTTCGCGGGTAGTGCGCGTGCTGGTGGGTGCGGTGCTCATGGTGGGCTTCGACCTGTGCATGGAGCCGGTGGCCGGCCGCTACGACTTCTGGCACTGGACCGGCGAGCTGATTCCGATGCGCAACTTCCGCGACTGGTTTTTGCTGGCCCTTTTCCTGCAAATCCTGTTCGTGCGCACGCCCTTCCCTAAGCGCAACCCGCTGGTGCCACTCGTGTACCTGGTGCAGTTGTTCTTCTTTTTCGGCCTCACACTCCTCAGCTAGCCACCTGTTTTGCGCTAATTCCCGCGAAATTTTCTACTGCCTTCCGCTGTTCTACTCCTGGGGCGATTTCGCAGCCCGGCCCCGCGTGGCGGGTGAAAAAGCCAGCCGGGCTACTATTGGTTAAATTAACTTTTCTGCAACGCCCCGCCACCGGCCTCCGCGCCGGCCGGCGGGGCGGCTTTTTTATGAAAAATATTATTTTCTTTGGCGATAGCCTCACGGCTGGCCACGGCCTACCCGCCGCCGACAGCTTCCCGGCCCGCATCCAGGAAAAGCTCGACGCTGCCGGCCTCGCTTACCGCGCTTACAACTACGGTGTGAGCGGCGAAACCAGCGCCGGCGGCCGCCAGCGCCTGGCCGGCGTGCTAGCCCGCCACGCGCCCGCCGTATTTGTGCTGGCTCTGGGGGCCAACGACGGCCTGCGCGGCATTCCCGTGCGCGAAACCGTGGCCAATCTCACCTACATCCTGCACGAGGTGCGCCGGCAATTTCCCGAAGCCCACCTAGTACTCGCGGGCCTGGAATTTCCCTTCGACCTGGGCCCGCTGGGCCTGCCCGGCCTCAGCCGCTACGCCCAGGATTTCAGCAACCTTTTCCGCACCCTGGCCGCCGCCGAGAACGTCGCCTTCATCCCGTCGCTGCTGGCTGGCGTGCTGGGCCGCCCCGAACTCAATCTACCGGACCGCGTGCACCCCAACGCCGCCGGCCAGCGCCTGCTGGCCGCCAACGTGTGGGCCGTGCTGGAGCCCTTGCTCCAGGTAATGGCCTAGCCAGCCGCTCGCTAAACCAGAGAGGCCCGGTTGCAGCTAGCTGCAACCGGGCCTCTCTACATGTACCAGAGACGGGAATCGAACCCGTACTTCCTTACGGAAACGGCATTTTAAGTGCCGCGTGTCTACCTATTCCACCACTCCGGCTTTTCTTTGATTTTTACCCCGGTAATTCTCAGTAAATGCGTGGCAATTGGGATAAAGCAGTCGCAAGTTAGCGAGCCGATGGTCATTGTTTACGCCATTAGCGTGGTGCAACTCCAATGGGATACTCTTCCCCAACCACTCAGCCAAACCACAAATTTCGCATTTCGCCTCCTTTAAACCAAATTCTATCAAGCGTTTACACAGCCTGAAGGTGGATGTATACAGCGAATTTTCTATCAGGATACCATCCCAAGAAAATGGCTTGCCCAGCATGCGATAGCGAGGGCCAGCATTCCAGCCCTTACCAGTAAAGTGGCTGATATTAAGTCCTAGCTTGCTGATGCGCGTGTGCACGGTTTTATAATTGCCTCCCGCTGGCACCAAGCCGACCCGCTCCAATACTTGTCGCACCGATAAGCTGTCGGCTACTACTTGCCGAAGTTCTTCATCAGTACTCACGCATTTGCGGGAAGTAGCCATAGGGGTAAAACAAAAACGCCACCCGAAGGTGGCGTTTAGAATCTGGAGCGGGAGACGAGGTTCGAACTCGCGACCTCGACCTTGGCAAGGTCGCGCTCTACCAACTGAGCTACTCTCGCTTGAGGTTTGTTCGCCGTTGTGGCGATTGGTGATACAAAGGTAGGCAAAAGTGGCCACCACGCAAGTACTGGCCACTTTTTTTTTGCCTACCACAAGCTTGTTGCTTCATTTTCAAGCCGAAAAATTTATCAAAGGGTAATCCGGCGGGGCTCACCAACATTTTTTGGGCCGGGGAAATCCAAGCTGGCTGGCCCTGCCGTAGGTGAGGCAAGTTTTAACCTGAACCATTTTCCTTTCCCCTTTACCCATGAAATTCTCCTTTGCAACCCTCGCCGTTGTGGCACTCCTCGGCACGGCCGGCGTTCAGACTGCTGCTGCCCAAAAGGCCAAAACCGTAATGGTGGGCGGTGCCCCGATGTACCCCACGAAGAACATCGTGGAAAACGCCGTTAACTCGAAAGACCACACCACGCTGGTAGCCGCCGTGAAAGCCGCTGGCCTCGTGGAGACGCTGCAAGGCCCCGGCCCCTTCACCGTATTTGCCCCTACCAACGAAGCTTTCAACGCCCTGCCCGCTGGCACGGTCGAAACCCTGGTGAAGCCCGAGAACAAGGCTACCCTCACCAAAATCCTGACCTACCACGTGGTATCGGGCAAAATGACGGCGAGCGACCTCATGAAGGCCATCAAGAAAGGCGGCGGGTCGGCTAAGCTCACCACGGTGAGCGGTGGCACGCTGACGGCCATGATGAAAGGCCCCAAGACCATTGAGCTTAAAGACGAAAAAGGCGGTATTTCCACCGTTACCATTGCCGATGTAATGCAGAGCAATGGCGTGATTCACGTAGTGAATAAAGTACTGATGCCCTAGTGCTTAGTTCTGCCTAATGGTACAGAACGCCGGTTGCCCGCCCTGGGTAGCCGGCGTTTTTTGCATATGCGCCGGGTAGCAGATACCGCAGGACGGCAGTAACTTGGACCTGCCAAATTCACACTTCTTTTTTTCCCACCCACCTATGGTTCTTTCTACCCGCTGGGCACGCTACGCCTTTTTAGTACTGACTATCTGTTTATTAACTACCCGAAATAGCAGTGCGCAGAAAGTGCGCGACACGCGCTACGAGAGGGGCACTCTTACTAAAGGACAAAAAACGGGCGTCTGGGAATACTTCGGCTACACGCCCTCGGGCGAGAAAGTGGTGTTGCAGCGCTACGACCACGACCGGGGCCGGCTGCTCTACTTCCGGCCGGGGCCCGATGTGATGTACCACGCCGAAGTGAGCCCCGGCAAGTGGAGCTACGTGCGCCCCGACCAGCCCGCGTTTTTTATCGGCGGCGACGTGGCCCTGGCCGAATACACCTCCAAGCTCAATTACCCCGCCGCCGCGCAGGCCAGTAATATTCAGGGCAAAGTGGTGATTGGCTTCCTGATAGATACGCTGGGGCACACCAGTAAGCACCACCTGGTGCAGCGCATCGGGGGTGGCTGCGACGAGGAGGCGCTGCGCATTGCCCGCACCGTGCCCGAGCAGTGGGTGCCGGCCCGCGTGGGCGGCCGCGCCGTGCCGGTAGAGTACGAGCTGCCGCTCAACTTCCGGCTCAGTCAGCCGTAAGGCGGCGGCAGCCGTATGTTGGCGGCATGAAAACTGTTTCTTTCGCCTCCCTGGCTGGCCTGGCCCTTCTTTTTACGCTCAGCGGCTGCGACTCGACCCCACGCGAACGGCAGGAAGTAGTGCGGCAGGAAATGACCAAGCTCGACACGGCCGCCCGTAATACCGGCCGCACCCTGAGCCGCCTGGGCCGCCAAACTGCCCGCTTCGACTCGGCCAACCACGCCCGGCGGGCCGTGCCGCTGGCTCCGCAAAAGCAAAAGGCGATGGACCGGCAGCTGCTCGGCGCCTACGCCCCACAGGTGGCCAGCCTTACGCCGGCCACTATTGGCGGGGCATATGGCCAGCTGCTGCGCGCCACCCGCGCCAGCCACGCCGCCTGGGATGCCCGCGACTGGGACTACGCCCAGGCTACCTACCGCCGCCTCAATGCCCAGCTGGCCAGCATCCGCCTCGATTTGCCGGCCCGCGACGAGCTGCGCATCCGGGCCTGGCAGGCCGAGTTCACGGCCCTGCGCGCCAAGCGCACGGCCAAGGACCTGCACACGGCTACTAAAAAATGATTTTGCGCCGTTGCTTGTTACCAATGCGTCGCTGACCGGCGATAAGTAGCAAGCATTTTCAGGCATTGGCCGCTGATTTTATGCCCCCGAAGGCGGAAAATATCATCGTTTTCGATTCATACTACGAGCCGCTGGCGGCGCACCTGGCGCGCACCAAGCTGGAGGCCGCCGGTATTCCCTGTTTTCTGACCAACGAAAACCTGGTGTCGCTCAACCGCATGTACAGCCCCGCAGCGGGCGGCGTGCGGCTGCACATCTACGCCCGCGATGCGGCCCAGGCGGCCGAGGTACTGCGCGAGCCCGCCGTGATGCAGGCCGTGCGCGGCGGCCAGGCCGAGCCGGCCGCCGGCGCCCCGGATGCCCGCACCTGCCCCCGCTGCGGCTCCACGGACGTGGCAACCGATGCAGCCGCCGAGCCGGGCGCGGCCCATTGGTTTGTGGCGCTGCTGTCGCGGCTGCGGCGCTACCCGCTGCAAGGCCGGGCGCACCATTGCTTTCACTGCGGGCTGAATTTTTGAGGCCAGCGGGGGCCAACTTTTTGCGGCCTGCTGGCTTTACTACTCATGGAAAAGCACCCGCAACCCGTTGCCCTCGTCACGGGGGCCAATAAAGGCCTGGGCCTGGAAATCGCCCGCCAGCTGGGCCAGCACGGCTTCACGGTAGTACTCGGCGCCCGCCAGGACAAGGGCGCCGCGCCCGCCGCCGAGCTGCGCGCCCAAAATATTGATGCCCAACCCATTACCCTCGACGTAACGGCCGCCGCCGACATCGCGGCAGCAGCTACGTTTTTGGAGCAGCAGTTTGGCCGGCTCGATGTGCTGGTTAATAATGCCGGCGTGCAGCTGGATAATGGCTTCGACGTGAGCCCCGATACCCTGCGCCAGACGTACGAGGCCAATGTTATTGGGCCTTACGCCATTACGCAGGCACTGCTGCCGCTGCTGCGCCAGTCGCCGGCCGGGCGCATCGTCAACCAAAGCAGCATTTTGGGCTCGCTCACGGCCATCAGCCAGGGGCAGGGCGGCAGCTGGGCCACCCCGGGCTACACGTCGTCCAAGGCGGCCCTGAATATGCTGACCGTGGTGCTGGCCCAGCACCTGGCCGATACCGCCATCAAGGTGAATGCCGCGCACCCCGGTTGGGTAAAAACTGACCTCGGCGGGGCCGATGCTCCGCTCGACGTAACGGAAGGCGCCAAAACTGCCGTGCGCCTGGCCCTGCTACCCGCCGATGGCCCTACCGGCGGCTATTTCCACGACTCGGAGCGCCTGCCCTGGTAGCGGACAGCCAGGACCGTACGTTATTCAGTAAAAATGCCATCTTTGCCGCATGAAGCGGCTCGGATGGCATTTTTGTGGGGGACTGCTGCTGGCGGGGCGGCTGGCGGGCGCGCAGGTGCCTGCCCTGGTGGGCGATGGCCTCAAGGGTGATTACTACGCTGGGCGCGACTTCAACACCTTTGTGGTGAGCCAGCGCGACGCGGCCATTGACTTCGACTGGCACCACGAAAACCCGGTACCGGGCCTGCCGGCCGAGGATTTTTCGGTGCGCTGGACGGGCTGGCTGGTGCCGCCCGCCACGGGCCACTACGTGCTGCGCATCACCGTGGACGACGGGGCCCGCCTCTGGCTCGACGGCCGCCAGCTGCTCAACGAGTGGCGCGGCCAGTCGCTGAGCTACTACGATATTCCGCTCGACCTCCAGGCCGGGCGCGCTTACGCCCTGCGCCTCGACTACTGCCAGTATAGCTGGAGCACGCGCGCCCTGCTGGCCTGGCAGCGCCCCAACGACGTACCCGAAGCCTCGTGGCGCAACCTCTGGGGCCTGGCCAGCGACGAGAAGGAGCCGGAGGCCATTGCGACGCGCTACCTGTTCAGCCGCAACCCCATACCGCCGGCCAAGCCCGCGCCGCCCCGGGCAGCCGCCACCACCAGCGTGGCTAAGCCTGTGGCAACTCCCCTGTCCCGGCCAGCCAGGCCGGTCCTCACTCCGAAGAAAAAGCCGGCCAGACTAGCCACGGCCCCACCCCAACCAGTAGCGCCACCGGCGCCCGTGAGCCCGCGCCCGACCGCGCCGCCCGACTCTGGCCGGGCGGCCGCCGTAGCCACGCGCCTGGCCGCCGGGCAGGCCGTAACGCTGCGGGCGCTTTACTTTATGCAGGGCAAGGCCGACCTGCCGCTGGCCGTGCGGGCCAGCCTCGACACGCTGGCGGCCGCGCTAGCCACCCGGCCCACGCTGCACCTCGAAGTGCAGGGCCACACCGACAATCAGGGCGACTCGGCCCTCAACCGGCAGCTGTCGCAGCGGCGCGCCGAGGCCGTGGCCCAGTACCTGGCGGCGCACGGCGTAGCGGCCGGCCGCCTGCGCGCCGTGGGCTACGGCGGCACCCAGCCGGTAGCCGACAATAGCCAACCGGCCCAGCGCCCCCGCAACCGCCGCGTGGTGCTGCTGCCCTTGGCACGCTAGCTTTCGCCCGGCGATATTTTTGCTGATGCGTGATTTTTACCCCGTTTAACTATTAGGCTCTCACTTCTTTGAGGCCAGGCCGCGGGTGCGGGCGCGGTAGGGCGTGATGGCCTTGGGGCGCGGGGCGGGGCGGCGCACGGTCACGGGCACGGGGGCTTTAGCCAGCTTGGCACGCTCCATCAGCCAGGTGTGCAGGTACTCCAGGCCCTCGGGCGAGAAGGCGGCCTGCCGCTCGCCCGCCACGATGGGCCACTGCGCGGGGTCGGGCTGAAACCAGTGGTTGACGCCCGATAGCTTGTGCGCCTGCACGGCCTGACCCGACTGCCGCAAACCCTTCTGGAGCAGCGACATATTACGGCCGGCCGCCACCTGCAAGTCGGCCGTACCGTTGAGCAGCAGCACCGGGCAGCGCACCAGCGCAAGGCGATTGGCGGGGTCAAAATCAAAGAAATACCGCGACCAGGGCGAGGTGAGCTGCACGGCGCGGGCGCGGGCCATGGGCTCGTCGAGAGCGGTATTGCTGCTACGCAGCAGGCTGATGATTTTGGTGCGGGCAGCAGCGGGGTTGGGCGTCTGGCGAATGGTTTCGACCAGTTGGTCAAACAGGCCCTGGGCGGCTTTCACCTGCGCGCCATCGGCCCCGATGAGGCGCATTATTTCCCCTTGCTGACGGCGCAGCACGTCGCGGCCCGGCTGGCCATACGCGGCCAGCGAGGCTACAAAAGCCGGGGCCTCCAGCGGCTCGGACGCGGCCAGCAGGGCAATGTTGCCGCCCTCGCCGTGGCCCAGCAGGCCCACTTGCCGCTCCGCAATGAGCGGCTGGTCGCGCAGGAAGGCCAGCGCCGCCTGGGCATCGGTCACGAAGTTGGCCGTAGTGGCGCGGCTGAAATCGCCGCCCGACTTGCCCACGCCCCGGTCGTCGTAGCGCAGCACGGCGATGCCGTGTCGGGTGAGGTAGTCGGCCAGGATGCCGAACAAATGGTAGCCCTGCAAATCGGAGTTGCGGTCCTGTGGGCCCGAATCCGACACCAGGGCCACGGCCGCAAACGGCCCTTCGCCGCTGGGCACCGTGAGAGTACCGCTGAGCTTGACCTTGGCCACCGAGTTGTAAAACGTCACCTCCGACTCGCGGTAGGGCGGCGTGAGACGCAGCTTTTTGGTGGCCTGCGCGGCGGCCGGGGCCGTGCCGCGCGTCAGCACGAGGTCGGTCTTGAGGCCCGGCTGCTGCCAGGTGCCCGTGAAGCTGTCGCCCCCGGCCTGCACCTTACCCTCGAAGTGGCTGCCCGCTTGCTCAATGCGCAGCACCAGGTTGTCGTCTTTCAGCTCGACTTCTACCGGCATGCGGTTGATGTGCTGCTGCGGCACGTCGAGCGCCGCGTAGTACGTGCCGTTGCTGAGCGGCACGATGGTGATTATCAGCGTTAGGGTGCCGCCGGGCACTTTCAGCGGGCCCTGCCACTGGCCGTTGAGCCGCGGCGGCTCGCCCGTGAGGGGCGCGGGGCGGGCGGCTTGGCTTTGGGGGCAAATACCGGTAAGTAGCAGGAGGAAAAGTAATAATTTGGGCATAAATTTTAATTCTAGGGGGAGGAGTATTTGCCGTAAGCTTATATCAGTGCAAAATACCAGCAAGCCGGCACTTGGGCCGAGAAGGAGGTCTTGTGGGCCGCATTTACCCTCTGCAAAAGCCCTGGGCATTCCGACTAGTGACGGGCCCTAATAGAACGGCACCAAGGGACTTCTTAAAATACAAAAACTACGGACGTTATTCCGGGCAGCCACCGGGCTCGGGTTTTACGTAAGCAGGGCTATTGCTTTAGCCTTTTCCACTATGCCAACCCGCAAAACCTCCGCCGTTGACCCGCCCAAGCGCCCCACTGCCAAAGACATGAAGGAGCACGCCCAGAAGCTGCCCTACCCCGCCAAGCAGGCCGATATGAAGTTTCAGCCCCAGAGCAGCCTGGCCGCCTACCGCGCCGCTGGCAAGCTCGAAGGTAAAGTGGCCCTCATCACTGGCGCCGACTCGGGCATCGGCCGCGCCGTGGCCATCGCCTACGCCAAGGAGGGCGCCGACGTAGCCATCTTATTCAATGAAAATCAAGTAGATGCACAGGAAACCCAGCGCCTGGTGGAAGCTGAAGGCCAGAAATGCCTGGTGCTCCAACTCGACGTGCGCGACCGGGAGCAGGCGTTTCAGGCCGTGCGGCGGGTGCGTGAGGAGCTGGGTGGCCTGAACATCCTGGTCAATAACGCCGCCTTCCAGATGGCACAGGAGAAGTTTGAGGATATCCCGGAGGCCCAGATTCGCCGGGCGTTCGACACCAATATCATGGGCTACATGTGGATGGCGCAGGCCGCCATTCCGCACCTGCAAAGCGGCGACTGCATTATTAACACGGGCAGCATCGTGGGCATCGTGGGTATTCCGATTCTGGTAGACTACGCCTGCACCAAGGCCGGTATTCACGCCCTCACCAAGTCGCTGGCCCTGTACCTGGGCGAGCGAAACATCCGGGTGAACTGCGTGGTGCCCGGCCCGGTCTGGACGCCCAACATCCCCGGCACCATGCCGCGCAATGAGATTGAGAAATTCGGCCACGAAGTAGCCCTCAAGCGCCCCGGCCAGCCCGAGGAGCTGGCCCCGGCCTACGTGCTGCTGGCCTCGCAGGATGGCTCATTTATGACCGGCGCGCTGGTGCACGTAACGGGTGGCAAGCTCAGCAGCGACGAATAACAATTCTGCCTGATTTTTAGCAAACTTCTGGTTGACTTTACCGTTCAGGTTGAAGCAGGACTGTTAAGCACGCGCTTAGCCATCTTGTTTCAACCTGTTTTCGCGTTATGACCTCTCAGGAATTGCTAGCCTCGGCCCACGTGTCGGAGGCGACGCGCGCTGCCCTTACCCAACGCCTCGCCGACACCGGCGCCGCCTACGAGCCCCAGTTTCTGGCGCCCGAAACCTACCGGCTCCTGGAGGCCGTAGCCGCCCGGCTATTTCCGCAGCCCGAGCGGCCGGTGCCCATTCCGCTGGCCCCGGCCATCGACCAGCGCCTGGCCGAAGGCCGCGCCGATGGCTGGCGCTACGATGCCCTGCCCCCCGACCGCGAGGCCTACCGCCTCGGCCTGGGCGGCATCCAGGAAATAGCGCACAGCCTCTTCCAGGCCGACTTCGAAAAGCTTGACGCAGCGCAGCAAGACGCCGTTATCGAGTCGCTGGCCAGTACCACCCCGCCCGGCACCACCTGGGAAACCCTCAATGCCGGCCGCTTCTTCGAAGAAATGCTGGCTGAGGTGACCGAAACCTATTACGCCCACCCCTGGGCGCAGGACGAAATTGGCTACACCGGCTACGCCGACCTCCCGGCCTGGACTAAAATCGGCCTCAACGAGAAGGAGCCCCGCGAGGCGTAGCCCCGGCCCCTTTATTCACCCGGCACCCGCTCCGCACGGTACCCGCTGCCTATTACCTCATAAGCTAGCTGCTTAACTTCAATAAGTTACGGCCCACAGCTAGCCCGGCAAAAGCTTTTCCACTACTTACTATCCCCTTACATGCCCGACGAAGAAATCGCCGAGGAAGGCATTATCAGCCCTACCGAGCCCGCTATCCAAGACCCGCTGCTGCGTGAGCTGCTAGCCGAAAACGAGAGTAAGCCTACTACTGAAATACCCCAGGAAAAGCCGCTGCCGCTGCCCGCGCAATCCGAAACCGTGGACTGCATCGTCATCGGGCTGGGTGCGGGTGGCGCGCCGCTGCTGGCCCGCCTCGCCCAGGCCGGGCTCAAGGTAGTCGCCCTGGAGGCTGGCCCCTGGCACAACCCCGAAAAGGACTTTGCCACCGACGAGAAAGCCCAGGATTTCCTTTTCTGGAATGACGAGCGGCTGGCCGCCGGCGCCGACCCGCTGGCAATGGGCAAGAACAACTCGGGCACCGGCGTGGGCGGCTCTACACTGCACTACACGGCATACACGCCGCGCCCCCTGCCCGACGACCTGCACATCAAGCGCGACTTTGGCCAGGGCGAAGACTGGCCCCTGACCTACGACGACCTGGCTCCCTACTATGAAGAGGTAGAGCAGTTTATCGGCGTTTCGGGCCCCTCGCCCTACCCCTGGGGCCCCAGCCGGCCCAAGGGCTACCCGCTGGCTGCCCTGCCCCTCAACAGCGCCGCCCAGCTCATGGTGCGCGGCGCTGAAAAGCTAGGTATCAAGACTTCGGCGGCGGCCAATGCGGCCCTGTCGGGTCGCTATTACCAGGAAGGCGTGGGCTGGCGCGAGGCTTGCACCAACCGGGGCTTCTGCCAGGCGGGCTGCTCCAACGGCGCCAAGTCCAGCATGGACGTCACGTTCATCCCGCTGGCCGTGAAGTACGGGGCTGATATTCGGCCCAATAGCTACGTCACCGAGATTGAGCGCAACGCCAAGGGCGAAGTAGCCGCCGTGGTGTACACCCAAAACGGCCAGACGCACCGGCTGGCTTGCCGCAACCTATTTCTGTGTGCCGGCTCGGTCGAAACGCCGCGCCTGCTGCTGCTCAACGAGCTAGCCCTCACCAGTGGCCAGGTGGGCCGCAACCTGATGGCCCACCCCGGCGTGCAGGTATGGGGCACGTTTGCCGATGAGGTGCGGCCCACCAAGGGCATCCCCGGCGGCCTCATCTCGCAGGATACGCACCGGCCTAAGGACGCCGACTTTGTGGGCGGCTATCTCTTGCAAAGCATTGGCGTAATGCCGGTTACCTTTTCGAGCCAGGTGGCGCGCCAGCGCAAGATGTGGGGCCAGCCGCTGCGCGACTACATGCGGCAGTTCAACCACATTGCGGGCATCAACATCCTCGGCGACTGCCTGCCGCACGCCGACAACTACCTAGAGCTGAGCGACGAGAAAGACGGCCGCCAGGTGGCTAAGCCCCGGCTGCACTTCACGGCCCAGGAAAACGAGCTGCGCATGAACGCCCACGCCGAGAAGATAATGCGCGACATCTGGGCTGCTGCCGGCGCCACTGATATCTGGTCGTTCCCGCGCTATGCGCACGTCATTGGCACGGCCCGCATGGGCTTGAGCGGCGACGATGCCGTGGTGGACCGCAACGGCCGCGCCTTCGACGTGCCCAACCTGTATATCTGCGACAACTCGGTGTTCCCCAGCGCACTGAGCGTCAACCCGGCCCTCACCATCATGGCCTTGAGCCTGCGCACCGCCGATAAATTCCTGGAGCAGGAGCGCCGGCGCGATTCGTAGCCGCTGGCCGCTGGCTAGCTAAGCAGGAGGCGTTGGCTGAGGTCAGCGCCTCCTGTTCTTTATTCATTAGTAATTGATTTTTTATGAAGTCTTTTCTCACCGATATCAAGAAAAATTTCGGTAGCGGCAATTACGACGGCGATGAGTTTGGGGGCGCGCGGGGGCACAATGGCAGCGGGCTACCTACGGGCCTGCCCAACAACTTCATGTTTGCCACCGGCATCGAGTGCAGCTACCCTACCATCGACCACGGCAAAACCCGCCGCGACCAACTGGCCGAGTGCGACCACTACAACCGCTATAAAGAAGACCTGGGCCTGGTCAAGGAGCTGGGTCTCAAAGTGCTGCGCTACGGCCTGCCTTACTACAGCATTCAGCAGAGCCCCGATAAGTACGACTGGGAGTTTGCCGACCTGGCAATGGCCGAGATGAAGCGCCTGGGCATCACGCCCATCCTGGACCTGATGCACTTTGGCGTGCCCGACTGGCTGGGCAACTTCCAAAACCCCGAACTGCCCGTGCACTTTGCGGCGTATTGCGAGGAAGTGGCCAAGCGCTACCCCTGGGTGCGCTACTACACGCCCGTCAACGAGATTTACGTCACGGCCCGCTCCAGCGGCAAGGATGGCGTGTGGAACGAGCAGCTGAAAAGCGACCACGGCTTCGTGACCGCGCTCAAGCACTGCGTGGCGGCCAGCATCATGGGCAACCAGAAGATTGCCAAGCACCGCCCCGACTGCGTAATCGTGCAGAGCGAATCGGCCGAATTCATGCACGAGATGCGCGCCGAGCACACGCCCGCCGTGCAGCTCGAAAACAAGCTGCGCTTTGCGTCGCTCGATTTACTCTACGCGCATCAGCCAGATGGCGAGGTAGTCAACTACCTCTATGACAATGGAATGACCCGCAAGGAATACGACTGGTTCATGGCCGGCGAGCCTCCCGGATACCAGGTGATGGGCAACGACTACTACGGCCGCAACGAGAAGATGGTGCTGCCCAACGGCGAAATCTGTACCAGTATGGACGTGCTGGGCTGGGCCACCATCACCCACGACTACTACCAGCGCTACAAGAAGCCGGTGATGCACACCGAAACCAACGTTTTCGACGCCAACGTGGCCCCCACCTGGCTGTGGAAGCAGTGGGCCAACATCCTGCGCATCCGCAAGGAGGGCGTGCCGGTGCTGGGCTTTACGTGGTACTCGCTCATCGACCAGATTGACTGGGAAACGGGCCTGGCCGAGAAAAAAGGCACTGTGAACGCCTGCGGCCTCTTCGACCTCGACCGCAAGCCCCGGCTCGTGGCCGATGCCTACAAGATGCTTTTGCAGGAATACGGGCAGATTACCATCGTACCCCACGGCGAACTGTTTGAGGTGACTACCGCGCCCGCCACGCTGAAGGTAGAAGTATAGAAACCGACCCGCCCGAGTGAACCGGCCGGCGCAACAGCCAGTATTTTTGCCGGCTATGACAGCTGTTTACTCTTTTAGCAGGGCGGAGTGCTGGCTCGCTCGCTACCACGGCTGGCTGCTGGTGGCGTTGTGGGCCAGCGTTCAGGCGCTGTGCTGGCACTATTACCGGGGGCCGCGCCTGTTTGGCGATGGGGCCGGCTACCTGAGCTACGCCAAGCAACTGGTCAGCACCCATGTGTTCGCCGGCGGCTACTACCTGCGCTACATCGGCTACGCCACTTACCTGGCCACACTGCTCGCGCTGGGCTTCAACCTGACTGGCATTGCCTTGGTGCAGGTAGGCATTGCGGGCCTGGCCACCCGCGCTTTTTACCGCACCGCCTGGCGCCTGAGCGGGCAGCACTGGCCCACGGCCGCCCTGGCCACGGCGGCGCTTTTGTGCTGGGCAGAGGTGCAGGCCTTCAATGCCTTCATTCTCACCGAGTCGCTGTTTACCAGCCTGCTGATACTCTCCGCCTGGGCCGTCGCCCGCGCCCGTGGGGCGGGCGGCGTGGCCCTGGCGGGGCTGCTGCTGCTGCTCACCGTGTTTGTGCGGCCCAACGGCTTTATTGCGCTGGGGGCGGGTGCGCTGGCCGGGCTGGTCTGGCTGCAACGGGTCGGGTGGCCCGCGCACTCCCGCTGGCTGGCCCTGCTGCTGCTGCTGGCCCCGCTGGCCTGGCACCAGCTCAACTGGCTGGCGGACACCCTGGGCCTGATGCGCCACTATACCATAGGCACCGTTATTTGCAACTATGCGCCGGCCTGCCTCACTCCTGCCACTGCCCTGCGCATGCCTGCCCCTGGCCACTCGGTGCTGGCCCAGCTGCTGTGGTTTATTACGCATAATTTCTGGTATTTCTGTCAACTAGCGGCCTTGCGGCTGGCCTATTTCATGGGTTTTCCCAAGCCCTGGCACTCGGCGCTGCACATTGCATGGCTGGCTGCTACCCTGCCCGCGCTCTACTGGCTGGCGGTGCGCGGCGTAGCCCGCCGCACGGCCGCGCTGCCTGTGCGCACTTATCTGGCCGGTTGCCTGCTGCTGCAAATTGCCATTGTGCTGGTCACTTTTGAGGATTGGGACGTGCGCTTTTCGGGGCCCATGATACCCTACTGGCTGCTGCTGGCGGCTCTGGGCGCGCAGCCCGGCTTGCAGCGCCTGGCGCGCCGCTGGGCGCAGCCAGTAAATGAGCCCGCTATTCCACTGCGGAACTAGTTGCCGGCTGCCGCACTTTGTGTAAATTGCGGACGTGACCCTCTTTATTAAAGCTTGCGTATTGCCCTAATTCTATGAAATTTACCGTTTCGCTACTGTTGCTCGGCTTGCTGTTGCTGGGCCAGCTTGCAGTGGCCCAACGAATCACCGTGAGCGGGCAGGTTGTGGAGGCCACTTCGGGCGAGCCGGTGCCGTTTGCCTCGCTCTTCGTGCCGCGCACCAGCACCGGCGTGACGGCCGACGTGGAGGGCAAGTTTAAAATCGTGCTGTCGGGCTCGCCCGACTCGCTGGCGGCCTCGTCACTGGGCTTCCTCACGCTGCGCAAAAAGCTGACCGACGCGCCTAGCCAAACGATTTTATTTCGCCTCAAAAAAGGGGGCGGCGTGGCGCTGGCCGAAGTATTTGTGTCGTCGCGCCAGCCCGAAAACCCTGCCTTCCGCATTCTGCGCGAGGTGCAGCGGCACAAGCCCCAAAACGAGCGCACTGCCCTCAACACGGCTGAGTTTTCTTCTTACAACCGCATTGAGGTGAGCCTGGCCGACCTGCCCAAGGCCATGGCCAACCGCAAGGTGGTGAAGGACATCCGGGCGCTGGCCGTGCGCCAGGGCGCGGCCGCCGCTGCCGACCCCGACGCCCCGCTCCCGCTCTTCGCCTCGGAAGTCGGCTCCAAGGTGTACATGAAGTTTGGGCCGCCGCTGCGCCGCCGCGAAGACATCCAGCACAAGCAGATGCGCGGCGCTGGCCCCCGCGAAGGCTCGGTATTGAGCCAGATGCTGGGCTCGAACTTTCAGAACTTCGACTTTTACCCGAACTGGCAAAACATTCTGGGTAAAGACTTTATCTCACCCATTTCGGCGGGCGGGCGCATCACCTACGACTATACCCTGCAAGACTCGGTGCTGGTGGGCTCGGATTTTTGCTACAAAATTGCCATTGCCCCCAAGCGCCCGCACGACCTGGCTTTCACGGGCACCATCTGGATTACAACCGATAAGTACGCCCTGCGCCGCATCGACGTTATTACGAGCAACCAGGCTAACATTAACTTTATCAGCGACCTGCGTATTTTCCAGGAGCTGACTTCACCCGGCGACGGGCCGGGCCTGCCCAGCCGCACCCGCCTCGTGCTGGGCGTGCGGCCCTACGAGAAGCAAGCCGCCATGCGCGTGCGCTTCACCACCGTCAACTCCGATTTTATCCGCAACAAGGTGCGCACTGAGTCGGGCTTCTACGACCAGCCCATTGTATCGAGCATTCTGGAGCCCGAGGGCAAAAACAGTGACGGCATCCTCAGCGGCCTGCTGCCCAGCGGCACCACGGGGGGCTACTTCGATAAAAACCGCCCCGACACGCTGAGCCTGAGCGAGCGCCAGACGTTTGCCGTGCTCGACTCGGCCCGCGACCTGCCCTCGGTGCGCAGCACCCTGGACTGGGTCGATTTATTTATCAACGGCTACAAGCGCGTGGGCACCCAGGTTGAGCTGGGGCCGATTATCAACACGTACTCGCGCAACAACTACGAGGGCAATCGCTTCCGGCTGGGCTTCCGCACCACGCCGATGTTTAGCCGCAACACCGTGACGCAGGCCTACATCGCCTACGGCACCCGTGACGGGCGCGTGAAGTACGGCCTGAAGTCGAGCTTCATCGCCGAGCGCCGGCACTGGACGGTGTTCACCGGCGAGTTTAAGCACGATGTGGAGCAAGCGGCGCTGCTGGACAACGACTTTCTGCCGGCCGATAATAATCTCTTCGTGGCGGCCTCGCGCTGGGGGCGCTTCACGGAGGGCGTGCCCATCCTGCGCGACCTGATTGCGGTGTCGGCGCAGCGCGACTTGTTTCACGGCTTCACCCAAACCATTACGCTGCGTGAGCAGAATATCCGGCTGCTCACGGACTTCGTTATCCGGCGCGACAACCGCGTGGTACCCGATATCACGCTTACGGAGGCCGTGTTTGAATCGCGCTACGCGCCCGACGAAAACATGGTGCAGGGCGAAAACCGCCGCCGCGCCATTGGCCTGAAGCGCTGGCCGGTATTCACTTTTCGCTATACGCTGGGTGCGCGCGATTTCTTTACCAGCAGCAGCACCGACTACCAGAAATTCAACCTGCTCGTGAGCCACAGCGTGTCGGCGGGGCACCTGGGGCGGCTCAACTACCGCGTGGAAGGCAGCTACACCGCTGACCGCTTGCCGGCGCTGTTCCTCAAGATTCCGCTGGGCAACCAGACACCGTTCTTCAACATCAACGCCTTCAACCTGATGAACTACTACGAGTTCGTCACCGACCGCTCGGTATCGGTACGGCTCGACCACCACTTTGAAGGCGTTATTATGAATGCCATCCCCGGCTTGCGCGCCCTCAACTGGCGCCTCGTGGCCACGGGCAACATGCTTTACGGCAACCTCAGCGAGAAGAATCAGCGCCAGCCGCTCGATGCCCAGGGCCGGCCCCAAACCCCGCTGGCTACCCTCGACAAGGTGCCCTACGTGGAGGTCGGCTACGGCTTCGAGAACATTTTCAAGTTCATCCGGGTCGATTTCATTCACCGCCTCACCTACCGCAACCAGGTGAATATGCGGCCCGAGGAGCCGGCCCCGCGCAACTTCGGCATCAAGGTGGGCGCGCAGTTCCGCCTCTGAGCAAGCTTAATCAAGGCCACAAAAAAGGCTCCCGGCAGTACGCCAGGAGCCTTTTTTGTGCGAAGCGCAATCTTACTGCTGCTTAGCCAGCCAGAGCGAGGCGTTGAGGTGCAGAGGAGCGTGGCTGGCGATTTCGGTCCAGCCCGGGTATACCGTATTGCCAGCGCTGCCGGTGCCGTCGTCGGCCGGCGACGAGTCGGTGATGACGAAAACGCGACCCGTACCGAAGGTGCTGGTGGCGCACATGATGTTGCCGAGGCCCTGCGTCGAGCTGCCGCGCCAGATGAGCGGCGTGGCCTGCGAGCCGCTGGATTTGCTTATGGTGGCGCCGTTGGAGAACTTGAGCTGCGACACGTTGCCCTGCGAGCCGTGCAGAATCACGTTGGTGCTACTGGCCAGCACGTTGCTGCTGGTTTCGGAGATATTGGTGAGCGCGATGCTGTAGCCGAAGGGGTTGGCCTGCACCGAGTTGTTGGTCATCAAATCGTTCCAGATGGCGGGCGAATCGTAGCCGTCGTTGTTACGGTCCGATACGTCGTGGTCGGAAATCATGAACAGGCCGCCACCGTTTTTCACGAAGTTGACGATGGCCGTTTTCTCGCTGGCCGTGAAGAGCGTATTGGGCTCATCGACCACGAACACGCTGTAGTTGGCCAAGTCTTGGGGGTTGCTGGTATTGCCATAAGTGATGGCCGTGCCCGCCGGCAGGTTCTCCACCGAGTTGCCGAGCTTCACCAACGCCACGCCCCAAGAGGAGAGCGCGGCCGTCCAGTAGGTTTCCGAGGTGCTGCTGGTGATGCCCGAAGCGGCGGGCGTGGGATAGCGCGGCACGGCGCCGTTATCCACATCGAGCACCCAGTCGGCATTGCCGGCCAGCTCGCCGTGGCTGGCATCGAAGAGGAATTTCTTACCGCCGGTGGTAGTGCCCCCGCCGCCCGTGCTGGTGCCGCCGTAGCTCTCCACGGTGATATTGTCGAAGTTGAGGCGGTTGGTGCTACCATCGGTTTTGCGCACTTGCAGGCGCACGGCCCCGGCGATGTTCACCGCGAAGCTGGTGGTGCTGAGCGCCGTGCTGGTGGTAGTGACCGTGCTGCCCACCTTGGCGTAGGAGGAGCCGCCGTTGCTGCTGGCCCACAGCTCCCAGGTGCCGCTGGCGTCGGTGCCGTAGAGGGCGTGCGCGATGGTGACCACGCCCGCGCCGGCGCTCAGGTCGAAGTTCATGCTGAGCGTGCCGCTGTTGCGCACGCGGGCCGACTGGCTACCCGTTTTGGCATCGGCGCTGGTGTTGCCCAGCAGCGCGTCGTTCAGGGTCCAGGCGCCCGAGGTGAGCGTGACGCTGCCGCTGGTGTAGGCGGTTTTGGTACCAGCTTCGAAGCCTTCGGGGAAGCCGGGGGCCGAGGCATTCTGGCCGACGGAAATGGCGGCCGGCGAGGCCGGCACGGCCTCCTGGCGGGCGCAGCCGGCCAGCAAAGCAGCGCCCAATAGCGGCGTAGCCAGGTAACGAAAAAAGTGGTTCATGGAGTGGTTTTAGGAAAAGAGAATGAGCGCATTATGCCTGGCAAAGCTACTCCTTTCCTCTTCCACTCCTGATGAAGAAACCGTGAGGCCAAAGGCATTAACAATTAGTTAATTGCTCAGCCTGTGTGGGCCAATAAAAAAGGCCTTTGCTTCTGGTCGAAGCAAAGGCCTTTCTCAATCATTCTTACGTGTAGCCACGAGCAGATTCGAACTGCTATCAAGCGTTTAGGAAACGCCTATTCTATCCCTTGAACTACGCAGCCAGGCCACAAAGGTACGTTGCCGCGCCAAGTGCGGCTACATCTTATAGGCCAGCACGATGCCGAAGGAGAGCGCCGTGAGGATGAGGCCCACCATGAAGATGGAGTAGCTCACGCGCAGCAGCTTGTACTTGCGGTCGAGCACCTCGCCCAGGTAGTACACGTCGGTCACCATGTTGTTGTAGAGGGTATCTTTCTGGCGCATCAACTCTCGCATGCCTTCCTGGAAATGCTGGAGGCTGAGCTTGGTAAACTGCCCGAAGAACAGCAGGTTGACGCGGCGGTTAGTAGCGATTTCGGGGTTTTTCTTGAGCCAGTTGAAGCTCGTTACGTCGGGCTGGGCCGAGAGGATGGCCGACGTCACCGAGCCCAGCGCCGTGATGAGCAGCACGCCCATCGGCACCGCCAAAATGGGGTTGCGGATAAAGCTGGCGTTGCCCGTGGGGGCCAGCGCCGACGACTTGGCCCCGAAATACGTGATGATAACCGAGAGAATAACCGCGTTGAGCTGAATCATCATGCTGGCCTTTTTATCGGCCATGTCCGAGAGCTTCATGTGGTTGGAGTACATGGTCCGGAACATCGTTTCAATGCCCCGCTTGGGCTCGGCGAAGGTCTCGGTGGCCTTTTTCTCCTTCTTCTTGGCTTTTTTCTCGGCCTTCTTGAGCTGGTCGCGCTGCTCCTCAATGTTGGTTTTGAGCGCCTCCTTGTAGCGGTCCTTGCCAGCGTGCGACTGGTACTTGTGGGCCAGCATGAAGTTGAGCTGGAGCTCAGCCCAATCGGTATTGCTGTACGACTTGTTGAGGACCAGCTCCCACTCGGTGCGGATGAGCTCGGCGCGGGCGCGGAAGTCGTCGGCCGCCAGGTTGCTCATGTCGGCATCGCTGAGCATTTTTTCCAGCTCGGTGTTAGCCGGCTCGTTGCGGTGCGTGGCGCGGATGAGGTTTTTCACGACCTCGATGCGGGCCGGGTCGTAGCCCTGCGCTTGCAGCCAGTCGGCGGCGCGGGCCATGCTCTTGTACTCGTGGCCGTCGTAGGTATCGAGGTAGCCGGTGTCGTGAAACCAGGCGGCCAGCAGCAGGTCTTCGGTGGCGTCGGGCGCGAGGCTGGCATCGGCGGCCAGGTTGCGCGCCTGCTTCACCACGTACTCGGTGTGGGCCAGCGTGTGGTAGGTGAGGCGCGGGTCGAGCTCGGTGGTGAGCTTGGGTTCGAGGTACGCCTGCGCCTGCTTGACCAGCGCCGACACCTCGGGCTTGGGGGCCTTGGCGGGGGCGAGCGCCGGGTTTTCGGCGGGGGTAGCCGAGGCTTCGGCTTCAGCGGGGAGGGTAGTAGTAGCCATAATTCAACGCAAGAAACAACAGCCGGCCGGCGTTGGGTTCGGCCCGGTGGCGGGCTTTCAACGGGCGGCACCCGGCTACGGTTGAGGCTTATGCTCAACCGTAGCCGCCAGCTTTGCGTAGCTGCCCCTACCCTAGCGCCAAAACGGGTTCATTTTTGCTTCACCCGGTGGCGGCCAAGCCTGGCTACCGCCACGCGGGCTGGGGCTTAACCTCCCGTTTTCAGCGCCTCCCCTTCTTTCTAAGCCCGCCGCGTTGGCTGGTCGTAATTTTGTCTCTATGACGCTCTTTTTCCGCCTTTTATTCTGCTTAAGTCTCTTTGCTGCCCTGCCTTTCACCGCTTCTGCCCAGCTGGAAGAGCTGGGCGAGGCGGGTGAGTCGGACTTCAACCCACCGCCTGGCTACAAGCCCAATTACCGGGGCAAAGCCGTGGGCTGGCAAAAAAACGTGCCGCCCGACTCCAGCCGCATCCGCTACTCGGTGTTCCTGATTGGCGACGTGGGTAGCCCCATCCCGATTGAAAAGGGCGGCGAGCCGTCGCTCAATTTCATGCGCCATCAGATGCTGCAAGCTGGTAGTAAAAGTGCGGTGGTTTTCCTGGGCGACAACATCTATAACCAGGGCATGCCGCCCGAGGGCGCCTACGACCGCAAGATTGCCGAAGGCCGCCTCAACACCCAGCTCAACATCCTGAAGGGCTACCAGGGCGAGAAATACATGACGCCCGGCAACCACGACTGGATTCAGGGCTACAGGGGCGGGCTGGCCCAGGTAAACCGCGAGCAGGCCTACGCCGAGCACTACCTGGCCCAGGATTCGGCGGCGTTTTCCTACACCGGCGACTTTCTGGTGCCCCGCGATGGTTGCCCCGGCCCGTATGAAATCCGGCTGCGCGACGACCTCGTGATGATTGCGCTCAACTCGCAGTGGTTTATCACCGACCAGGCCAACCGGCCCTTCGGCGACGCCTGCGGGGCCGACACAGAGGAAGAGGTGTACGGCCAGCTGGAAGAAGTCATCAAGCGCAACCAGGACAAGCACATCCTGATTGTGACGCACCACCCGCTGTTTTCGGATGGTATTCACGGGGGCTACTTCACGTTTGCCGACCACGTTTTCCCGCTCAGCATCGTGCAGAAGTACGCGTTTCTGCCGCTGCCCATTATCGGCTCGGTATACCCGCTGGCCCGCAAATACGGCGGAATCTCGCAGGACCTGGCCTACCCGGCTTACCAGAATTATAAGAAGAGCCTGCTCGACCTGTTCAGCAAATACCCCAACGTGGTGTATGCCAACGGCCACGAGCATAATCTTCAGTACTACGACGATGTGGAGAGCAAGGCGCACTTCATTACCAGCGGCTCGGGCTGCAAAACCCAGCACGTAAAGCCCGGTAATGGCGGCGACGCCCTGTTTTCGGACAAGGAGAAAGGCTTTGCCCGCCTCAATTACTACGAGGGCGGCCAGGTGTGGGTGGAGTACTTCATCCCCAGCGACGCCGACCAGGGCAAAACCGCCCGCCGCGTGTATCGCCAGCAGGTGTACGCCGAGCTGGGCCGTGGCGGGGCCGCCAGCGCCAAAGGCCCCGGCGGCCCCGTGGCCAGCCAGGGCAAGCAAAGCAAAGACGACCTCGAAGCCGCTGCCGCCAAGGCCAGCGGCCAGCCCATCGGCGCGCCCGTGGTGACTTCCACCGCCCCACGCCCCAACTACAAGGACAGCACCGTGACCGTGGCTGCCAACCCGAACTATGACAAGCACGGCCGCTTCCACAACTGGCTGCTCGGCGACCACTACCGCAAGGAGTGGGCTACGCTGGTGCAGTTCCCGGTGCTCGACATCAAGACGGCCGAGGGCGGCCTCATTCCCTACAAAACGGGCGGCGGCAAGCAAACGGCCTCGCTGAAAGTGCGCAACGAGGACGGCTACTACTTCACCATCCGGGGCATCGACAAGGACCCCGCCGCCGTGCTGCCCGAGAACTTCCGCACTGGGCTGGCCCGCGCCGTGCTCCAAGACCAGATTTCGGCCCAGCACCCCTACGCCTCGTTCGTGCTGCCGCCGCTGGCCACGGCCGCCGGCATCCTGCACACCAACCCGCGCTACGTCTACATTCCCAACGACCCCGCGCTGGGCCAGTACCAGCAGAAATTTGCCAACACGCCCGCCGCGCTCGAAGAAGACGCAAAGGGCAGCCAGGACAACGACGCCTCGCTGGGCTACGCCAAGAAGCTCGTGAGCACCGACAAGATGCTTGAAGAGCTGCTGCAAGACAACGACAACCAGGTAAACCAGCCGGCCTTCGCCCGCTCGCGCCTCTTCGATATGTGGATTGGCGACTGGGACCGCCACGAGGACCAGTGGCGCTGGGCGCAGCGCAAAACCAAGGATGGCGACAAGGTTTTCACCGCTGTACCCGAGGACCGCGACATTGCCTTCTTCAAAGGTGATGGCGTGCTGCCCTCGCTGATTTCGCGCAAGTTTGCGGTGCGCAACTTCCAGAACTTCGGCTCGGACTACGGCGATTACAAGGGCCTCAACCAGACCGGCCTCAGCAACGACCGCCTCTACCTCAGCGGCGTGAGCCGCGAGGAGTGGGTGAAGCAGGCCGAGATTATGAAGGCCCAGCTCACCGATGCGGTTATCGAAAAAGCCTTCGCTGAGAAGTGGCCCAAGCAGATTTACGCCGGGCACGGCGCCGAAATCGTGGCCAAGCTCAAGAGCCGCCGCGACCTGCTGCCCGACGTGGCCGCCAAGTACGCCGACCTCATGGCCGACATCGTGGAAGTGCGCGGCTCGCAGAAGAACGAGAAGTTCACCGTGACGCGCCTGCCCGACCACAAAACGCGGGTGGTGATGCAGAAAATCAGCAAGAAAGGCGCGCTGACCAAGGTGCTCTACGACCGCACCTTCGACCGCGTGACCGATGAAATCCGCCTCTACGGCATCAGCGGCGAGGACGTGTATGACCTGACCGGCGACGAGAAGCAGGGCCACAAAATCCGCATTATCGGCGGCACCGGGCGCGACTCCATCATCGACAATTCGCGGGTGGCCGGCATCCGGCACCGCACCCAGATTTACGACGCCGACACCGGCAACGTCATCCAGAACCGGCGCGGTGAAGCTCGCCTGCGCCTGGAACCCGGCATCGACGTGAGCCGCTACGACCACCCGCACCGCTTCGACCTCAAGGACTACCGCCTCAACTACACCGGCCCGGCCCTGTTCTTCGGCTACAACATCGACGATGGTGTGCTCATCGGCGGCGGCATCACGCACCGCCGCTACGCCTTCCGCCGCGAGCCCTACAGCTCCGAGCAGAGCCTGACGGCCAACTTTGCCCCCGCCCGCGAGGCGTATAACCTGCGCTACATGGGGCACTTCATCAGCGTATTCGGCGGCAAAACCAACCTGCGCGTGGCCGCCCAGTTCTACGGCCCGCAACTGCTCTACAACTTCTTCGGCATCGGCAACAACACCCAGAACGCCGCCGTCGAGAACGGCGAGCGCGCCACCAACCGCAGTGTCAACGGCGCCTACCGCATTCGCTTCGACCGCCTCTACATCGCGCCCACGCTGGAGAGGCAGATTTTCTCATTTGGTAAAATCGGCTTCGGCCCGCAGTACGACCGCTTCCGGGTGCAGGACGAGCAGATTGGCTCCGTTATCCGCGACAGCATCGGGGCCGATAACGAGAACCGCCGCTTCGGCATCCGCAGCTCCGATTTCCGGGTGAACACTTACCTCGGCGGCCTGCTTTACCTCGATTTCGGCGCGCAGTCGTCGCCCAAAGACCCGCGCATCGGTATTCAGTGGCACAACGAGTTTCAGTACAACTTCCAGCTCAACGACGAGAAGCTGACCTACGGCCGCTTCGCCACTGAATTAAAGGCTTACCTCACGCCCAATTTCCCCTTCCGCATCACCTACGCCGGGCGCGTGGGCTGGGCGCACAACATCGGCGACTACCGCTTTTACCAGGCCAACACGCTGGGTGGCACCACCAACCTGCGCGGCTACCGCCGCACCCGCTTTGCGGGCCGCGATGCGCTCTACGCCAACTTTGAGGCCCGCCTGCACCTGTTTAAGTTCAACGCCTACCTCTTCCCCGGCACCTTCGGCATCATGGGCCTCGCCGATGCCGGCCGCGTGTACTCGGGCGTGGATACGCGCACGGGCATCTCGGCCTTCCACACCGGCTTCGGCGGCGGCGCCTTCGTCAACATCCTCGACCAGACGGTTATCAACGTCACCTACTCGGTAGGCGAGGAGAAAGTGGTATTCGTGGGCTTCGACTTCCTGTTTTAAAAAAAGAGGCTCTTCTGTAAGCTGTGGCAAAGGCCGGCTGGGTAAGTACCGATTGGGGTACTTACCCAGTCGGCCTTTGTCATACCAAGGCTAGCTAGGCACCGTTACCTTACCACAACAGCCTTTCACCAGGAATTCACGTAAGGAGCCGCAGGCTATTTTGCTGAAGGTTATTTGTGCTTATGCTGCCGTCAACTACTACTCTTTCGCGCCTGCAAAAAGGCTTACTATTCGGGGTTCTTACGCTAGCCAGCGCCACGGCTACCCAGGCCCAGGATGTACCCCGCATCTACCCCGCTCCCGCCCCTACTGCCATCGACACGGCGCGCGGCTCTGCCGACCTGGCCGACAAGCAGCAGTTTGCCAACCCCTCGGTGCTGGGCATGGGGCCCAGCAAGGGCATCATCCTGCACTACGAGCGCACCACGCCCTTCAGCGTGGCGGCCACGAGCCAAGTAGCGGGCGTAAATAACTACAACACCGATGCCCGCCGCAATGGCCGCCTCATCTTCAAGGGCTACATCCCGGCCTGGAACCGGCCCCACCTCAAGGTCATCGTGGGCCTGAACTACGACCGCGAGGAATTTAAATTCGACGCCAAGCCCACCAACTACGGTCTCTTCGACAACATCGAGAACAAGGGTCTGAAAAGCACCGGCGTGCAAATCGCCGTCATCCGGCCCGTGGATGCCGTGCACTGGTACCTGGCCCGCGTCAAAACCGAGCTATCGGGCGACTATAATTCGGGGGCCGATATCGGCGACATCAACTACCTGCGGGCCTCGGCCGAGGCCTTCTACGGCTGGAAGCGCAGCCCGCGCTTTTCGTGGGGCGTGGGCTTTCAGTACGGCTACACTTTCGGGCGGCTGAGCATCTACCCAGCCGTGATTTACAATCGCACCTTCAACGACCGCTGGGGCATTGAGGCGCTGTTTCCGGCCCGCGTATCGGTGCGCTACAATGCGTCGGAGCGCTCGCTTTTCTACGGCGGCTACTCCGTGGATGGGGCCAACTACATCGTGGCCCTGCGCCAGGCCCTGCCCCTGGGCCCCGACAAACAGCCCCTGCGCAGCCTGGAGCTCCGCGAAACCGAAGTAAAATTCCGCCTGCGCTGGGAGCGCGAGCTGCTGTCGTTCCTGTGGCTGGGGGCCGAGGCTGGCTACCGCTACAACTATGCCTTCGACGCCTTCGACCACACCAACGCCGACCGCGAGCGCATCATCCGCACCAAGCTCGGCAACGCGCCCTACGCCAGCATCGAGCTGTTTGCCGTGCCCCCGCGCAAGCTGCTGGAGAAAGCCGGCATCCGCCGGTAGGCCAGCCAGCAGAAAAACCGATGGCACGGGGCGCTGCCCCGTGCCAGCTATTCGCGGGACTCTGGCCCGCAACGTTTGAACGATAGCCAACCGACTTGTTCAACGCCTGCCGGCCAGAGGCCGGCGAATAGTCGGCACGGGGCAGCGCCCCGCGCCATCGGTTGCTATTTCGCCTTCTTCTTTGCAGCTGCTACTGGCTTGGGTGCCACCACTTTCTTAGCCCGCGCCAGCTTTTTGAGGTACTGATACTGGGCTTCCTGGGCGCGCACCGGCGGCTGGCCCTCGGCGGGCTGCACGTAGTTATTATCGAAGTCGCGGGCCTTCACGTTGTCTTCGCGCTCCAGGTCGAGCAGGTGGCGCACTTCGGCGCGCAGGGTTTCGTCGAGCAATGGAAAGGCGACTTCCACGCGGCGGTTGAGGTTGCGCCCCATCCAGTCGGCCGACGATACGTAGACCTTCTCCTTGCCGCCGTTGCCAAACACGTAGATGCGCGCGTGCTCCAAGTAACGGTCCAGCAACCCGCGCTGGCTGATGTGCTCGCTGAAGCCCGGCTGGCCCGGCACCAGGCACCCGATGCCCCGGATGAGCAGCTCGACGCGCACGCCCGCGTGGCTGGCCTCATAGAGCGCGGCAATCATGCCGGGGTCTTCCAGCGAGTTCACTTTCAGAATGATGTAGGCATCCTCGCCGTGGCGGGCGCGGCCGGCCTCGGCGGCAATCAACTTAATGAGCTGCTTACGCAGGGTGAAGGGCGCCACGAGCAGGTGGTGCAGGTGGCTGGGCACCTCCCCCGTGATGAAGTAGCGAAAAACCTGGTCTACCTCGGCCGTGATTTCAGGGTTGGCCGTGAACAGGCCGTGGTCGACGTAGAGGCCCGCCGTGGCCTCGTTGAAGTTGCCCGAGCTGAGGTAGGCGTAGCGGGTGGGCTGGCTGGGGCTGGCCGCCGGCTGGTCGCTGGCCTCGTCGCGCCGCGTGATGAGCAGCAGCTTGGCGTGGCATTTAAGCTCGGCGGGCGTGAAGATGACGTGCGCGCCGGCCCGCTGAAGCTTCTCGGCCCAGTGCATGTTGCTTTCCTCGTCGAAGCGCGCTTTCAGCTCCACCACGGCCGTTACCTGCTTGCCGTTTTTCACAGCTTTGAGCAGGGCCTTGGCCACGGCGCTCTTGGGCGCCACGCGGTAGAGCGTGATGCTGATGGCGCTCACATGTGGGTCGTGGGCGGCCTCGCGCAGCAGGCGCGGCACGGGGTCAAATGCTTGATAAGGGACGTGCAGCAGGTGGTCGCGCTGCGCGATGGCGGGCAGCAGCGGCCCGGTGCGCGGCAGGCTGGGGTGCGGCAGCTCGGGCCATTCCGGGTTCAGCAGGTCGGCCCGGCCGAAGGATGGGAAGCCGAAAAAGTCGCGGAAATTGTGGTAGCGACTACCTTCTACCAGTTCCTCGTCGGCAATGCCGGTTTTCTGCTTGATGGCCCGCAGCACGCCCTTGGGCGTTTCGGGGTCGAAGAGCAGGCGGGCCGGGTAGCCGGTGGCGCGCTTAGCCAGGCTGCTACGGATTTTGGCCAGCAGGTCGCCCGATACTTCTTCCTCAATGTCCAGCTCCGCATCGCGGCTCAGCTTGATGGCGTTCACCTGCACCTTGCCATAGGCCGGAAACAGGCTGGGCGCGCCCGCCCGCACCACATCGTCCAGAAACAGCACGGGGTGCGGGTCGGCGGCCGTGCCCGCGCCGCCGGGCAGTGCCACAAAGCGCCCACCGTGCCGCTTGGTCGGCAGCTCCATGATGACCACGCGCTCGGCGTCGGCCTTCTTGGTTTTGGCCACCGGCTGGCTCAAGTCGAAGGTGAGGTACACCGCCTGGTCTTTCAGAAAAAGCTGGTGCAGCGTGTCGTCCAGCACGATGGGCGAGAGCAAGTCGCGCACCTTGTCCTCAAAATAGCCCTTCACCCACTCGCACTGGTCATCAGTCAGCTCCTCCGAAGTGAGCAGCCGAATGCCCGCCGCCCGCAGCTCGGGCAGCAGCACCTCCCGAAAGGTGTGGCCAAACTCCTCCTGCTGGCGCTGCACCTCGGCCAGCACTTCGGCCAGCAGGCGCTTGGGGCGCTCCTGGGGCAGTTGGGCGCGGGTTTTCTTCTTGAGCTTGACCAGCCGCCGCAACGTGGCCACCCGCACCTTGAAAAACTCGTCGAGGTTGGCCGAGAAGATGGCCAGAAACTTGAGACGCTCCAGCAGCGGCACAGTGGGGCACTGCGCTTCTTGCAGCACGCGGGCGTTGAAGCGCAGCCAGCTAAGGTCGCGGGGCAGGGTTTTCATGCGGTGAGGTGGTGAGCTATGAACTAATGAGCAGTGCATACGAAAGAACGTCATGCTGAGCTTGCCGAAGCATCTCGCTCGCCTCATTTAGGTGATGACCCTAGCGGGGCGAGCAAGATGCTTCGGCAAGCTCAGCATGACGTTCTTTGTTAGGTGAGGCCTTGCTATCAGCCGTTTTTGGGATAGTCGTAGAAGTAAAACTCGGCCGTGGCCGGGCTGGCTTCGGCCCAGTGGTCGGTCTGGAAACGGATGCAGACCACGGCGGCCGTGGGCATCTCGTGGGTGAGGCCACCGTCGGGCAGCAGGTAGTTGGCCAGGTCGGTGATAGTGGGGTTGTGGCCGGTGAGCAGCGCCGAGCTGGCCGCGTCGGGCAGGTCGCGGATAACGCTGAGCAGCGTATCGAGGTCGGCCTGGTAGATGCAGGGCTCCACCCGGATTTTATCGTGCGGGTAGCTCAGTTCGCGGGCCACGAGCACGGCCGTGCTCAGGGCACGCACGGCGGGCGAGCTTACGAGCAGGTCGAGGGTAATGTGGCGCTTAGCCAGCGCCTGGCCCATGCGGGGCGCATCGTCGCGGCCGCGGTCGTTGAGGGGGCGCTCCTGGTCGCTCAGTTCGTCAAAGCTCCAGCTCGACTTGGCGTGGCGCATCAGATACAGGGTTTTCATGCCACGAAGCTAGGCGCTGGGGTCGGAATCGGGGCTACCGAAAATTATGAATGTGTTGTACTTTGCTGCCATGAAAACATCTTTCCTTCGGGCCAGCGCCGCGCTGGCGCTGCTCGGCCCGGCAGTGGCCTGGGGCCAGGCGCCCCCGCCTCCCCCCACCACCATGGCTACCGGCCCCAAGGGCGAAGTGGCCCAGCCCTTTACGCTGCAAGGCAAGCTAGCCAGCCCGGTGACGGGCATGGCCTACCTGCGCCACGGCGGCCCGCTGGGCAAGCTCGACTCGGCGCAGGTGCGCAAGGGCAGCTTTGCCATTCGCAGCACGGCGGCCGGCGGCACCATAGGCCAGCTCTATGTGCAGCAGGCGGCCCCGTTCAAACGCGTGTATAAGTCGGGCCAGCGGCTACCGTATAGCCTGCCGGTGTATCTGGAGGCTGGTACCATCAAGGTGAGTAGCCCCGATTCGCTGACGAATGCCACGGCCAGCGGCACCCCGCTCAACGCCGACAACACCCGCCTGACGGTGGCGCTGCGCCCCACGGCCACGCAAATGCAGCAGCTCATGGAGCGGTACCGGGCCGCCACCCCCGAGCAGCGCAACGACAAAGCCTTCAGCGACGCGCTCGATAAGCAGTACGAGGCCATCGAAGCCGCCCAAAAGGTGGTGCTGGCGAGCTTCATCAAAGCCACGCCGCAGAGCTTGGTGAGCCTCAACGCCCTCAACCGCTACGCGGGCTACGACCTCGACCCCGCCACGGCCGAGCCCATGTTTACCAGCCTGGCCCCCGCCGTGCGCAGCACCCAGGCTGGCCAGGAGTTTGCCACCCGGCTAGCCACGGCCAAAACCACGGCCGTGGGCAGCCTGGCGCCCGAATTCACGCAAAACGACCCCAGCGGCAAGCCGGTGAAGCTGAGCGATTTCCGGGGCAAGTATGTACTGGTTGATTTTTGGGCGAGCTGGTGCGGCCCCTGCCGCCAGGAAAACCCCAACGTGGTAGCCAATTATAAGCAGTACAAAAACCGCAACTTCACGGTGCTCGGCGTGTCGCTCGACCGCGCCAGTGGCCGCGATGCCTGGCTTAAAGCCATCGAAACCGATGGGCTGGCCTGGACGCAGGTATCGGACCTCAGCTTCTGGAAAAACCAGGCGGCCCAGCTCTACGGCATCCAGGCCATTCCGCAAAATGTGCTCGTTGGCCCCGACGGCCGCATAGTGGCCAAAAACGTGCGCGGCGAGGAGCTGGGCAAGAAGCTGGCCGCGGTGCTGCCCGCCACGGCGCAGTAGAAGCCAGCCCAGCCAGAATGGTCATAAAAAAGGGCCCGCCTTATCCAAGGCGGGCCCTTTTTTACGGGTGGGTAATTCCACTAATCAGCTGTCATACTTATCCGGCAAGAGCAGTGCGCTCGACCCGGCTAGTAGTCCTACTCGCCGTAGCTGGCCTGGAAGTGCGGGAAGCGCTTGGCGGCCAGCTCGGCCACGCGGCGGGCCAGCAGCTCGCGCAGGGCTTCGATGTTCTCCTTCTGCTGGGCCGAGATGAAGACTACTGGGTCGTGCATGCGGGCCATGTAGGTTTCCTGGAGTTGCTCCAGCGGCGGACGCGGCGTGGCTTCGAGCTGGTCGGTGGGCCACTCGTCGTCGCCCTCGCGCTCGAACACGGGCGCGGGGTTTTCCTCGGCCTTGTACTGGTCTATCTTGTTGAACACGAGCAGCGCTGGCTTATCGGCCGCGCCAATTTCGCGCAGCGTCTCGTTCACCACTTCGATGTGCTCCTCGAAGGCTGGGTGCGAGATATCCACGACGTGAATGAGCAGGTCAGCCTCCCTGATTTCGTCCAGCGTGCTCTTAAAGCTTTCGATGAGCTTGGTGGGCAGCTTGCGGATAAACCCTACGGTATCCGAGAGCAGAAACGGCACGTGGTTGTCGAGCACCACCTTGCGGGTGGTGGCATCGACGGTGGCGAAAAGCTTGTTTTCGGCGAAGACTTCGGCCTTGCCCAGCAGGTTCATTATCGTGCTCTTGCCCACGTTGGTGTAGCCCACCAGCGCCACCCGGATGGTGTTGGTGCGCGTCTTGCGCTGGGTGTGCGCCTGCTTGTCGAGGTCTTCGAGCTTCTCCTTCAGGAACGCGATACGGTCGCGCACAATCCGGCGGTCGGTCTCGATTTCCGTTTCACCGGGGCCTTTCATGCCCACGCCACCACGCTGCTTGTCCAAGTGGGTCCACAGGCCGGTGAGGCGGGGCAATAAGTACTGATACTGAGCCAGCTCTACCTGCGTGCGCGAGGTAGCCGACTTGGCCCGCAGCGCAAAAATATCGAGAATGAGCAGCGACCTGTCCACGATTTTCACTTTCAGCTCGGCCTCCAGATTGCGGAGCTGCGAGGGCGACAAGTCATCGTCGAACACCACCATGCTGGTTTTTTCGTGCGTCACCCAGGCCTTGATTTCGGCCAGCTTGCCCTCGCCCACGTAGCTGCGGATGTCGGGCTTGTCGAGCTTCTGCACGAAGCGCTTGGTGGCCTGCGCGCCGGCCGTTTCAATGAGGAAGGCCAGCTCGTCGAGGTATTCGGTGGTTTGGGCCTCGGTTTGGCGGCGCGGGGGCACGCTAACCAGCACGGCGGTTTCGACTTCCTTGGCGGTTTCGTAGGTTTTGGTTTTCAGCAAGCGGTCGAGCTTGGTATCGCGGCGGGCGGGCGTGTGGTCGGTAGCGCCGACGTGCCGGGTGCTGCCCTGGCCGTTGTTGTCTTTGGATTTGGACATATAAAAAATGGAGCGCGACGGCGGCCAGCGGCCGGCTCGGCGCTACTTAAGCGTGAGAGAATAAGCGACTACCTGCTCAATCTGGGCAGGCGTCAGGGTTTTGCTGAACGACGGCATCTTGCGCATTCCATTCGTAACCAAATAGGTACGCCCGAAGGCATTGAGGTTGCTCTTGGTGAGGTCGTGGGCACCGTTGAGACCCAGGCGGCCATCTTTGCCGTGGCAGCGCTGGCAGTTTTTTTGAAAAAGGAGTTGGCCGGGGCTGGGCGGCGCGGCCTGCGCTGGGCCCACCCAGGCTAGCCCCGCCAGCGCCAGGCCGGCCGATTTGAGAAGCTTCATTACGATAATATAACGCAAAAACCAACCCGAAAGTAACCGCCGTTGCTACTTAAATAGCAGGCAACGCAGCATCCGGCCCGACCTTTGCCCCGTTTTAGCTCTGTTTTTCCGTTTCTGCCCCCCTGCCCGTGCGCGTTGCCCTAGTCATTAATACTTCCTGGAACATCTGGAATTTCCGGCGTGGGCTGGTTTTGGCGCTGCAAGCGGCGGGCCACGAGGTGCTGGCCATCGCGCCGCCCGATGCCTACTCCGACCGGCTGGCCAGCGAGCTGGGCTGCCGCTACGTGCCCATCCTGATGGAAAACAAGGGCACCAACCCCATCAAAGATGCCCAGCTCACGCGCCGCTTCGTGGCAGTGTATAAGCGCGAGCGGCCCGATGTGGTGCTGCACTTCACCATCAAGCCCAATATCTACGGCACGCTGGCCGCGCGCATCGCGGGCGTACCCAGCATCAACAACGTCAGCGGCTTAGGCACGGCCTTCATCGTCGAAAACCTGGTGAGCAAGGTGGTGAAGGGGTTGTACCGGCTGGCCTTCCGCTTCCCGGAGAAGGTATTTTTTCAGAATAACGACGACCGCGAGTTGTTCATTCGCGGCGGGCTCATCAAGCCGGCGCTCACGGGCCTGGTGCCCGGCTCGGGCGTCGATTTAGCGCGCTTTAAGCCCCAGCCAGCCGGCGCGAAAGCGGCGGGCGAGCCGTTTACCTTCCTCATGGTGGCGCGGGTGCTGTATGAGAAGGGAATTGTCGAATACTTTGCGGCCGCCAGACAATTGCGCGCAGCGCTGGGCGCCGATAAGGTGCGCCTCCAGCTGCTGGGCAGCCTCGACGAGGCCGGCGGCGTAGGCGTGACGCGCGCCACCTTCGAGGAGTGGCTCAAGGAAGGCAACGTGGACTACCTGGGCACTTCCGACAACGTAGCGGCCCATTTGCACCGCGCCGACTGCGTGGTGCTACCCAGCTACCGCGAGGGTACGCCCAAAACCCTGCTCGAAGCGGCCGCTTGCGGCAAACCGCTGGTAACCACCGACGTGCCCGGCTGCCGCGAAACTGTGCAGAACGGCCGCAACGGCTACCTCTGCCAGGTGCGCGATGCCGCCGACCTCGCCGACAAGCTCCTCACTGTGGCCCAGCTGCCGCCCGAGCGGCTGGCCGCCCTGGGCGCCGCCAGCCGCCAGCTGGCCGAAGAGAAGTTTGACGAGCAGCTGGTGCTGCGCCAGTACCTCGACGCCGTGTCCGAGGCCGGCCGGGCCCGCCAGCTTCGTCCCTTGCCCGCCTAACTTTGCCCCTGATTATGGAAGTTATTACGCATTCTTTGCCCGGCCTGCTGGAGTTCCGGCCTCGCATCTTTGGCGACCCGCGCGGCGCTTTTTTCGAGTCGTTCAGCGCCCGCACGATGGAGGGCCTGGGCCTGCCCCGCCACCACTGGGTGCAGGACAACCAAAGCATTTCGAAGGCGGGGACCCTGCGCGGGCTGCACTTTCAGCGCCCACCCCACGCCCAGGCCAAGCTGGTGCGCGTGGCCCAGGGCCGCGTCCTCGACGTGGTAGTGGACCTGCGCCACCGCTCGCCCACCTTCGGCCAGCACGCCAAGGTGCTGCTCACGGCCGAGCTGGGCAACGTTTTCTACGTACCCGAGGGCTTCGCCCACGGCTTCGTGGCGCTGGAAGATGATACGCTGTTTCTCTACAAGTGCTCCGATTATTACGCCCCCGCCGCCGAAGGCGGCGTGCTGTGGAACGACCCGGCGCTGGGCATCGACTGGGGCTTTGTGGGCGAAACCCTCATCTCACCCAAAGACGCAGTGCTCCCCACACTGGCCGAGTTGCAGAATCCTTTTTAGGCCCGCTACCATTCTAAAAGCTACCGATGGCGCGGGGCTCTGCCCCGTGCCGGCTATTCGCGGGCCTCTGGCTCGCATCCACTGAACGAAGCTCGAACGACTCGTGCGACGACCGCCGGCCAGAGGCCGGCTAATAGTGGGCACGGGGCAGAGCCCCGCGCCATCGGAGGACACTCATTGTTCAACTACAGCAGCGGCAGCAACGTTTCCAGGCCCATACCGCGGCTGCCTTTGAGCAGTACCAGCTGGCTGGCTACCGGGTGCCCGGCCAGCCACACGGCGGCGGCCGACTTATCGGCGAAGTAGTGCGCGGCGGGCTGGGCCGCGGCGGCCGCCTGCATAAGCGGGCCGATAAGCAGCACATTAGCCAGCTTCAGCTCGGCCAGCAATTCGCCCAGCGCCCGGTGTTCGGCCTCGGCACTTTCGCCCAACTCAAACATGTCGCCCAGGATGGCCAGCCGGCCCTGCCCGGCCGCCACGGGCCGGTGCGCGAAGCTGTGCAGCGCGGCGGCCATGCTGCTGGGGTTGGCGTTGTAGGCGTCGAGGATGAGGTCGTTGCCGCGGGCGGTGCGCACGAGCTGCGAGCGGTTGTTCTGCGGGTTGTAGCCAGCCAGTGCGGCGGCCACCTGAGCGGCGGGTACGTCGAAGTAGGCACCCACGGCGGCGGCGGCGGCTAGGTTGGGAAAGTTGTACTCACCCGTGAGCTGGGCGGCTACCTCGGTGCCATCCCAGAGGCGTAGGTGCAGGGCTGGGTCGGCGCGCAGGAAAGTGGCGGCGTAGGTATCGGCGGGGCCGGGATAGGTAGCCAGCACCGGCGCGGGGCCGGCCGCGTGCGCCACGGCGGCGGCGGCTACGGCGGGGGTTTTGACATCGAGGGTGTTGACGAACAGCGTTCCGCTGTGGCTGGCCACGTAGTCGAACAGCTCGCCCTTGCCCTTGGCAATGCCGGCCTCGCCGCCAAAGCCTTCGAGGTGGGCCTTGCCGATGTTGGTGATGAGGCCGTGGGTGGGCTCGGCCCACTGGCAGTAGTCGGCGATTTCGCCCTGGTGGTTGGCGCCCATCTCAATGATGGCGATTTCATGCTCCTCGGGGCGCAGGCGCAGCAGCGTGAGCGGCACGCCGATGTGGTTGTTGAGGTTGCCGATAGTGGCCAGCACGTTATATTTCTGGGCCAGCACCACCGTCAGCAGCTCCTTGGTGGTGGTTTTGCCGTTGGAGCCGGTCACGGCCAGCACGGGGCCCCGGAAGCGGCGGCGGTGCTCGCGGGCCAGGGCTTGCAGGGCGGCCAGGGGGTCGGGGGCGTAGGTGTAGTGAGCGGGGTCGTGGGCAGCCAGCGTGCGGTCGTCGACCACGGCGTGGCGGGCACCCTGGGCCAGGGCCCCGGCGGCAAAGTCGGCCCCGCGAAAGCTGGGGCCGTTGAGGGCAAAGAACAGGGTGCCGGGCTGGGGCTGGCGCGAGTCGGTGCTGACCTGGCCCTGGGCGGCGAGGTAATGGTCGTAGAGAGACATCTCTGTTAATTAGCAAGTAAGAATAAGTAAGGAGAAATTATCGCCTGAGCAATTTTTCATTCCTCCGCTTGCTACTTCATTCCTCCTTACCCCTTATTGGGTGCAACTTACGGCCCGGCCGGCGTTGTTAGCTGGCACCGGCTTTAGCGGTTTTTCTTATGCGGCGTTCTTTTCTCTTGTGGCTGTTGGTGTTAGGTGTGGTGGGGCAGGCGCGTGCGCAAACCTCCGCCACGCAGTTTGGCTTCGAGTTTGGGAGCGTGGCCAAGGTGGTGCAGGGCACCGACACGCTGGCCCACGCCTGGGCGGGCGGCCTCAATACGCCGCAGTTCAGCACCATCGACCTGGATGGCGACGGGCGGGCCGACCTCTACGCCTTCGACCGCCAGACGGCCCGCAGCTACACGTTTCTCAACGTGGCAGCGGCCGGCGGCACCGGCCGCCGCTGGCAGTACGCGCCCGACTACGAGTCGCTGTTTCCGGGCGACCTCTCGGGCTGGGTGCTACTGCGCGACTACGACTGCGACGGCCGCGCCGACTTGTTTACCTACGCCAGCGGGGGCGACATCCGGGTGTTTCGCAACGGGGCCGGAGCCGGCGGGCGGCCCAGCTTTGTACTGGCTAATAACCAGTTGTCGTTCCCGGTGGCCAATGGCTTTGTCAGCAACCTCAACATCGGCGCGTACAACACGCCCGCGATTCAGGATGTGAACGGCGATGGCCGACTCGATATCCTGACCTATGATTTTGTGGGCTCCACCGTGCTGGAGCTGTACCTCAATACCAGCACCGGCGGCTGCGGGGGCGTCGGCAGCTTTACGCAAAGCACCAACTACTGGGGCCAGGCGGTGAGCTGCGCCGACTGCGCCTCGTACCAGTTTGCGGGCGCGGCGGCGTGCCGGCCCTACCGCGTGACGCACAGCCCCGGCCACAGCATCCTGCTGCTCGACCTCAATGGCGACGGCAAGCTCGACCTGCTCGACGGGCGCGACAACTGCCCGCAGCTCACGCGCCTGCTCAACGGGGGTACCTCTACCGTGAACGGTTTGCTAACGGCCAGCGGCACCAGCAGCACGTTTCTGCCGGGACCTGCCCCGACAAACCTGCCAGTGTTTCTGGCACCGTACTCATTCGATGCTAATTTCGACGGGGTGCCCGACCTGGTGGTGGCACCCAATATGGCTGATAATACGCTCGACTTGGTGAGCATGCGCCGCAGCATTCGCCTGTATCAAAATACGGCGGCCAGCGCCGCCGCGGTTCCCAATTTCAGCCTGGCCAGCGACGGCTTTTTGCAGAATGACATGCTTGACGTGAGCGAGGGCAGCGCGCCGGCCTTCGGCGACCTCGACGGCGACGGGCTCACGGATATACTAATCGCCAACCAGGCCGACCTGGTGAATGGCTACTACCGCGCCAGCCTCTACTACTACCGCAACGTGGGCACGGCCGCCCGCCCGGTGTTCCGGCTCGTTACCGACGACTACCTCGGGCTGGCCGCCACGGCTGCGCTCACGCCCAGCGTCAAGTTCGAGAGTCTGCGCCCTGCGCTGGTCGACCTCAACCGCGACGGCGCCCTCGACCTCGTGTATTCGGTGTGGAACGGCACTACCAACCGGCTCACTTATATTCTGAACGCCGCCGCGGCCAGCCAGCCGGCCAGCTTTAGCGCGGCGCGGGCCAGCTACTTCAAGCCGCAGGGCGCGGCGGGCAGCGGCGGGCTGCCGGCCCGGCAGGGCGATACGCCGTGCTTTTTCGACGTCGATGGCGATGGCTACGTGGACCTGCTGCTCGGCACCAACGACGTGCAGGAAACGGGCGGTAGCCTGCGCTACTTCCGCAACCAGGGCCCAGCGGCCGGCGGCAACGTAGACAACCTCTTCGTGCTGGCCAATGCCAACTACGGGCAGCTGCTCGACAACGGCAGCCGCCCGCCCTACCTCGCTCCCGCCGTGGCCGACTTCAATGGCGACGGCAAGCCCGACCTGCTGACGCTCACTGGCCGCGGCACGGTAATGCTTTACAGCGACTTCCGCAGCCAGAACGGCACTTTCGTGGGCACCAACGAGCTGTTTTTCAACAACCTCACCAGCCAGTACGAGCCCGCCCGGCTGGGCAAGGGCTTCATCCTGCGCTTTGCCGCCGCCGCCGCCGACCTCAACCGCGACGGCCGCCCCGAGCTGTACGTAGGCACCGAAACCGGCGGCCTCGTGAGCTACCTCGGCCGCAATGGCACCGTACTGGCCTCGCACCCCGAGGCGGCGGCCGCGCTGGCCCTCAGCCTCTTCCCCAACCCCGCCGCCCAGGCCGCCACCGCCGAAACCGCCCAGCCTACCCGCGTGCGGCTCTTCGACCTGGCTGGTCGGCTGGTGCGCGCCGCCAGCCCGCTGGCCCGTACCCACCGCCTCAACCTGGCGGGCCTGGCGCCCGGCCTCTACGTGGTGCAGGCCACCGCCGCCGATGGCACCAGCACCAGCCAGCGCCTGGCCGTGGCGCCGTAGGCCAGCTACAGTAGTTCAAGAGTCAGTAGCTAGTAGCGCGAACTTGCAGTGCGCGTCCCCGCACCTTTTGATGGTCGTTCGG
>Ga0265797_10000167_pt1 | contig 131890 bp, 100 predicted proteins | sample P2T30metagenome_FD_192433 | JGI IMG/M metagenome (GOLD analysis project Ga0265797, IMG submission 192433) | Plant litter microbial communities from East Loma Ridge, Irvine, California - P2 T30 | ecosystem: Environmental > Terrestrial > Plant litter > Unclassified | place: USA: California...
ATTACAATTACGACCGGATCAAAATGAAACTAGGCGGCCTGAGTCCTGTTCAGTACAGAACCCAGGCCATGGCGGCATAAACTAACCGTCCAACTTTTGGGGGTCAGTTCACAGCCGTCCACCCTACCTTGTTTCACATGACTGCGGCCGCGTTGTCCTCCCGGCCGGTCCGGTCCACATTTCGCAGCGCCACCGTCAGCCGCCAGGTCGTGCCGCCGCCCTCGCGCGACGTCACCTCGAGCGCACCGACGCGGGCCGCGCGCTCGCGCATCCCCGGGATGCCCCAGTGGCCCGCCCGGCGCCCCTGGGCCAGCACCTCGCGGGGAATGCCGCGGCCATCGTCCGCCACCGTCATCAGCAGCGCCTGCGCTGCATGGTCCAGCGTGACGCACACGTGCTGCGCCCGGGCATGCAGCATGGCGTTCCAGATCGCCTCGCGCGCAATCGCGAAGACGTCGTCGGCCAGCGCACTCCCGAGTGCGGACGGTTCACCCGTGGTCACCACCTCGAACACGACGCCGGCCTCGCGCGCCAGCGGCCGGCCGTAATCGGCGATCGCCAGTGCCAACCCGGTCTGTTCGACGCTTTCGCCACGCAGGCCGGCCACCCGGTCGCGGCCCTCGCCCAGCACGCGGCGGGCGTCGTCGAGCGCTTCCTGCAGCGGCTGGCGTTCGTCTTCCCGCAGGCGCCGTACCGCGGCCCCCATCTTGAGCATCAGGCCGTGGATCGATTGCAGCAGCGTGTCGTGCAGTTCGCGCGCGATGCGCTCGCGTTCGCGCAGGCGCTCGCCCATCCGGGCCGCCACTTGCCGCGCCAGGCGCCGCAGGCGCATCCGGTGCAGCAGCCACAAGGCGGCCAGCAGCGCCGCGCCGCACAGCACCCGGAACCATACGGTCTGCGTCAGGCTCGGCGCCAGTATGAAGTGCAGTTGCGCGCCCTGCCCGTTCCAGACGCCGTCGTCGTTGGCGGCGATGACGCGAAACCGGTATGGCCCCGGCGCCAGATTCATGTAGCGCGCCGAGCGGCGCCCGTCCGGCTCCTGCCAGTCCTGGTCGACGCCGTCGAGCCGGTACCTGAAGCGCATGCGCTCGGGTGCGCGCAGGCTGAGCGCGGTGAAGTCGATGTCCAGCGTGCCGGTGCGCGGGCCGATGCGCAGCCCGTCCTGCAATCCTTCCTGCGGCAGGTATTCACGGCCGTCGGCGCGCAGCGCGGTCACCAGCACCGGCGGCACCCGGGTATTGCGCTGCAGAGTGGCCGGGTCGAAGCCCACCGTGCCCGACGTGGTCGAGAACCACAGCGTGCCGTCGCTGCTGCGCACGGCCGACGGCAGCGGCGTGATGCCGCTGGCGGTACCGGGCAGGCCGTCGCGGTAATCGAGTCGCTCGAACGGCACGCGGTAGCCGGGCCGGGCCAGCGCCTTGCGCAATTCCTCGGGCGCCACGGCCGAGATGCCGGCGCCGCCATTCATCCACAGCGTGCCGCCCTTGTCGAACACCAGGCCGGTGGTGCCGGCGAACGGGTCGCCGCCGCGGCCCGCGATCTGGACGAAGCGCTTGCCGTCGAAATGCGCGACGCCATTCTCGCCGCCGATCCAGGCGCCCTGCCCGTCCGGCAGGATGGCTGTCACCGTGCCCAGCCCGAGGCCATCGGCGCGCCCCAACTGCCTCGCCTGTCCCTTGTCCAGAACGGCAAGCCTGTCGTCGGTCGAGCCGAACCACATGCGGCCATCCGGCGCACCGGCCATCGCGGTCGCGCCAAAACCCGCCAGGCCGGCCACGCCGCCGTGCGCGCGCCAGGCGCCGTCCTTCAGCGTGTACAAGCCGCGCCGCCCCATGCTGACCCACAGCGCGCCGCTGCCATCGTGGGCCATCGAGAAAATCGCGGTGTGCTGCGGATCGGCCAGGCCGGCTGGCGGCGCGACCGCTTCGCGCCGGTCGCCGTCGATGCGCCACAGCCCGCCGATGCCGCCGCTCCACAGCGTGCCGTTTGGTCCGGGGTGCAGGGCCGTGGTCAGGTCGCCGACCGATGCCTGCGGCGCGATCTGGCGCGGCGCGCTGTCGGGATCGGCCATGAAGGAACGGTCGATCCAGACGCCGCCCTCCGGCCGCGCCGCCAGCGGACGGGCGCCGGCGATATAGCGCGGCAGCGGCAGCGCCTTCAGGCGATACGGCTTGAAACGGTCGACGCCGTTCTCGGTGCCCAGCCAGACATTGCCCTCGCTGTCCTCGAACACGTCCCAGGCGTGGGTGCCCGACAGGCCGGCAGCCTTGTCCGTCAACTGGCGGCGCTGCGCGCCCGCAGGGTCGATCTTGAGGACACCCCGGCTGATCGGCTGCCAGCTGGCGCCGCTGCGGTCGAAGATGAATGCATTGATCAGGTCGTTGGAGCGCCAGGCGTGTGCATCGGTCCGGTCCGTGCCTGCCACCAGGTGCAGGCCGGGATCGAGCATGTCCGACGTCCAGATACTGCCGTCGGGATGCTCGGCCAGCACGCCTTGGCCCCTGGTCGCCAGTCGACTGGCGAAACGGGCCGCCCCTTTGGACAGCGAGAATACCTGCGTGGCGGTGCGCACCCACAGCACGCCCTGGCGGTCAAGCAGCATGGAAATGATTTTGCCCGATGGCGCCGCCAGCGATGCGTGCGGCAACTGCCATGCGCCGGCAGCGTCCAGCAGCATCAGGCCGCGTCCGCTGCCGAGCCAGAGCCGGCCGTCGCCATCCTGCGCCAGGCCGGCCGAGGTGCCGCCCGGCATATTGTGCTCGCCGACGCGGAAGTGGCGCATCCGCTTATTCTGCACCAGGCTGGCGCCGCCGAAGCGGTAGGCGATCCACAGGCTGCCGTCCGCCAGCAAACCCATCGTGGAGATATTCGATGACAGTGGCGCCAGCGCCGCCGGCGCCCGCTGGAAACGCACGCCGTCGAAGCGGAACAGGCCGCCCGAACTGGCGATCCATAGCCAGCCATCGGGCGTCTGGGTAATGCCGGAAACGCCGCTCGGGGCGCCGTCCGCCGCAGTCCAGCGGGTGTGCTGCATCGCGACCACCGGTATCCGCTCGGTGGCCGATACCGGCCTGTCCTCCCGGGCGCTGGCCGGGGCGGTACACGCCAGGATGACGGCCGTGGCGGCCAGGAGACGGGTCGGAGATATCATGCGGGGAAAAGGCGAGCGCCACTGACGGGAATGCAAGTACTGTATCAGCACGTGCCGCACCTGCGCGATGCCGGCGGGTGGCTAGTCCTTCATGCGCTCGACATAGCGCTCGATGCGGCGGTCGGGCATGAACCAGACCAGGGCGACGATCACATAGATCGCCAGGCCCAGCGCTGCATGGACGAAGCCCAGCACGATGCCGCTGGCATACAGCGCGATCGACATCCAGCCCTTGCGGTCGGCGCCGATCGCCAGCGCCAGGCCTTCGTTGCCACCTTGCAGGCGCGCCAGCCGGTGTTCGAGGATGGCGTAGGCGAGCGCGCACATCAGCAGCACGACGCCGTAGGTCGCCACCGCATCGCCGGAGAAGCTGCTCTTGCCCATCCAGTCGCTGACGAACGGCAGCAGCGACAGCCAGAACAGCAAATGCAGGTTCCACCACAGGATGGCGCCGCTGATACGCTCGACCGCCTGGAACAGGTGGTGGTGGTTACTCCAGTAGATGCCGACATAGACAAAGCTCAGCACGTAGCCCAGCAGCACCGGCAGCATCGATTCGAGTGCCCGCAGCGAGGCGCCGGCCGGGGCTTCGAGCTCGAGCACCATGATCGTGATGATGATCGCGATCACGCCGTCGCTGAAGGCCAGCAGCCGGCCCTTGTCCATGTGCCGCTCGGGAATGTGCATGCACTGTCCTCACTGGCGGTTCTGGTAGCCGCCGTAAGTGGCGACCGGGCTCCACGCCGGGCTCACCGGCGGCAGCTGCGGCGCCAGCGGCGCGTAGTCGCCGGCGCCGTAGACCACCTTGCCGTTGACGACGGTCAGCACGCTTTCCAGGCGCTTGATCTGCTCGGCGTCGATGGTGAAGTAGTCGCGCGGCAGCACGACAAAGTCGGCGAACTGGCCGCTGCGGATGGTGCCCTTCAGCGTCTCCTCGCCGCTCATCCAGGCCGAGCCCACGGTGATGAGGCGCAGCGCTTCATGGCGGCTCAGGCGGTCCTGGTCTTGCCACATCGGCATGCCGCCGGCGGTCTTGCCGGTGATGGTCCAGTACAGCGACGGCCACGGGTTGTAGCTCGACACGCGGGTGCCGTCGGTGCCCAAGCCCACCGGGATGCCCATAGCGAGCATCTTGCGGATCGGCGGCAACTGGCGCGCCGTCTCGCCGTAGCGCTGGCGATAGGCTTCGCCCTGGAAGTGCATGCGGTTCTGCACGGCCACGCCGCCGCCCAATTTCTTGATATGCGCCAATTGCGCGTCGGTGATGGTCTCGCCATGGTCGATGATGAAGCGCAGACCGTTCAGCGGTGTCTTCGCATGCACTTTCTCGATGACGTTCAGGTCGCGGTCGATGCTTTCGCCATAGGTCGCGTGCAGGCGGAACGGCCAGCGGTGCTGCACGTGCAGGGCGATCACGCGTTCGAGTTCGGCTTCCATCGTGTGCGGCAGGTCGGGACGCGGCTCGAGGAAGTTCTCGAAGTCGGCCGCGCTCGAGACCAGGTTCTCGCCGCCGCCTTCGGTCGAGAAGCCGTGCGGATAGAACATGTGGTCGTTGTTGCCCGGCCGGGTCATGCCCATCCAGCGCTGGAAATCCTCGGCTTCATGGCCGGCGCGCTGGGCGAACAGGTAGTAGGAGGTGCGCGCGCTGAGCTGGCCGCTGCGGGCCAGTTCCTGCGTGACGCCGTAGTCGTCGGGATAGTTCTGGAAGCCGCCGCCGGCGTCCACCGCACTCGTCACGCCCAGGCGGTTCATCTCGCGGTAGAAGTGCAGCGTGGAGTTCAGCTGGTCGGCGCGGTTCAGTTTGTTGGTCTTGGCCAGCGTCGAATACAGGATCAGCGCGTTCGGCTTGGCGATCAGCTTGCCCGTCGGCTTGCCTCTGGCATCCAGTTCGACCACGCCTTCCTTGAAGCGCGTGTCCTTGTCGTAGCCGAGCGTGGCGATGCCCTTCTGGTTGAGGAAGCCCAGGCCGTACAGGTACAGGATGAAGACCGGCTTGTCCGGCACCGCGGCATTGATTTCCGCCAGCGTCGGCAGGCGCTTTTCCTCGAACTGGTATTCGTTCCAGCCGCCCACCACCTTGACCCATTCGCCGTCGGGCGTGCGCGCGGCCTGCTCCTTGAGCATCTGCAGCGCGCGCTTGAGCGAGGTCACGCCATCCCAGCGCAGCTCCATATTGTAATTCAGGCCCTGGCGGATCACGTGGACGTGCGAGTCGACCAGGCCCGGGATCACGGTGCGCCCGCCGGCGTCGATCAGTTGCGTGTCGGGGCGCTTGAGCCTGAGCACGTCGGCATTCGAGCCGGTCGCCAGCACTTTGCCATCCCTGACCGCTAGCGCCTGGACGAATTCGCCCTCCTTCACCATGGTCGCGATCTTGCCGTTGGTGAGGATCAGGTCGGCCTGGATGTCGGGCTGGGTCTGGGCGCGTGCAGGCGTGCCAGCCAGCACGCCGGCGGCAAGCGCCGTGCCCAGCAGGGTGGCAAGCTTCGCCTGGGTAAACATCGTCATGGGTAGGGCCTTTCTTCGGTCGACAACAGGGCGGCGCGCACGCCGCGGTATCCGGCATGGGCAAGTCCCGCCACGGTAGCAGGCGCCTGGCAGGCGCGCCCCTATCCTTGGCACAGGCACGGGCACGGGAACTGCGCGGCCTTGCCCAATGGCGGGTGTCGGGCGCACGGCCCCTTGCTAGCATCGGCAACTCCCACTTAGAAAAGAGCAAGCATGAACACCAGGATGGCAGGCATCGCGCTGCTGGCCGCGCTACCGGCAGGCGCCCTGGCCCAGGACGGGCAGGTGCAACTGTACGGACGGCTCAATGCCGCATTCGAAAACATGCGGGTGCATGGCAGCGCGCCCCCGGACGACGCCAGCGCGCGCGGCAACCTGCGGCGCGTATCGAATTATCGCTCGGTGATCGGCATCCGCGGCAGCGAAGACCTGGGCAATGACTTGCGCCTGGTCTACCAGGTCGAGGGAACTCTGTCGCTCGACACCGGCGCGGGCGGCCTGGCCGCCCGCGACACCCGGCTCGGACTGGAAGGCCGCTGGGGAACCCTGTTCGGCGGCAACTGGACGCTGCCGTACAACAGCGCCACCGCCGGCCTCGACCCGTTCTATCCGACCACGGCCGGCTACATGAGCATCATGGGCAATGGCTCGGCCTCGAGCGCCGACAACGTCAGCGACACCACCTCGTTCGACCGGCGCCAGAAGAACAGCGTGCATTACTGGACCCCGGCCTGGCACGGCCTGACGCTGCGCCTGGCGCATGGCGTCAACGAGGAAAGGCCACCGACCGGCGCCAAGCCATCGATCAGCTCCGGCGCGCTGGTCTACGACCGGGGCGCGCTGTACGCCACGCTGGCGCACGAGCGTCATCACGCCTACCGCGACCCCGGGCTGGACGACCGTGGCACCAAGCTGGGCGTGGCGTACCGCTTCGGCGACCTGCGCCTGGCGGCGGTGGGCGAGCAACTGCGCTACGCCCTGGCCGGCGGCGCGCTCGAACGGCGATCCTGGTATGTGAGCGCGACGCAGCAGTTCGGCCCCCATGCGGTTCGTCTCGGTGTCGCCGTGGCGCGGGACGGCAAGGGCGCGACGCCAGAACAGATCGGCTTCGTGCGTGCTGGTGAAGACACCGGCGCGACCCATGCCACGCTGGGGTACGACTACACGCTGTCCAGGCGCAGCAGCCTGTTCGTCTTCTACACGCACCTGGACAACGAGCGCCGCGGCGCGGTCGATTTCGCGATCAACGGACTCGATCTCGCACCTGGCGCCACTGCCAGCGGCCTGGCGCTGGGCATGCGCCACGCGTTCTAGAAGGCGAGCTTACCGTAAGGGTGGACGGCCTTGCCGTCCGTGGGGTGGACGGCTGCGCCGTTCGTGGCGTGGGCGGCTGCGCCGTTCGTGGGGGCGGCTGCGCCGTTCGTGGGGGCGGCTGCGCCGTTCGTGGGGTGGACGGCTGCGCCGTCCACACGTTCAACCGCCGTGTGCAAACCGATTCGCGGGTCCTTCAAAAGCTGGTTGAACGCGTGGACGGGAAACCCGTCCACCCCACAGGAATGTAGCAGCAAGTATCGGCATGTACCGGCAAGCAGCGGCATGTAGCGGCAAGCATCTAGCGGCATCCAGCGGCATCCAGCGACATCAACGGCTGCGGGTCTTCTCGATGTCCAGCCGCTGCGCATCGCGCACCAGGTCTGGCAGCGAGCGCGCCGCCATCTTTTCCATCACCTTGCGCTTGTGCGTCTTGGCCATGATCTCGCTCACGCCCATGGCATCGGCCACCTGCTTGTTGAGCAGGCCACCGATCACCAGCTGCAGGGTTTCGCGTTCGCGCGGGGTCAGGCTGGCGTGACGGCGGCGCAGGTCGGCCAGCTCGGCGCGCGCGGCGAGGCCGGCGGCATCCTGGGCCAGCGCCTCGCGCACGGCGCGCAGCAGCAGGTCGGGCGGTACCGGCTTGGTGAGGAATTCGGCGGCGCCGGCCTTCATGGCCTGCACCGACAGGGGGATGGTGCCGAAGCCGGTCATGAAGATGATCGGCATGTCCTGGCCCAGGCGGGCCAGTTCGGCGGCGACCTCCAGGCCACCCAGCTCCGGCATGTGCACGTCGCACACGACGCACGATGGCGCCTCTGCACGCGCGCGCGCGACGAAGTCGGCGCCGCTGGCGAAGCCGTGCGCATCGATGCCTTCGGCGCGCAGCAGGTCGAGCACCCCCGAACGGACGCTGTCATCATCGTCGACCACATACACAATCGGCTTCATCGCACGGCCCCGGAACAGTCAAGAACCGTGCGATTGTAGCAAGCCGCCGCAGGAATCAGGCGGCGCTGTCTTCCTTGTCCTGGCGCGATGCGGCCGGGGCGGCCGCCTTGGGCGGCACGCCGGTGATGCTGGCCACGCACTCGGTGCGCAGCCAGGAAGCCGTCACCGGCTCGCGCGCCAGCACCCGCTTGACGATGGGGCCGGCCTGTTCGCCGATCAGCATGCCCAGCAGGCCGATCAGCGCGATGGCCGGCGGCGCCGGCGAGCGCACCTGCAGGAAGGCGTAGATCAGACCGACCAGGATGCCGGCGGCCAGCGACACGATATACAGTTTCATGGCCGCCCCGGCCTTACCTGGCCGGGACCGGCGCCAGGGTATCGTGCGCGGTGGTGATGCGCTGCCCGGCCTTGTGCACCATGGTGTAGGCGTAGTCGACACCCATGCCGTAGGCGCCCGAGTGCTCGCGCACCACATCCATCACCGCGTTATAGGTGTCGCGGTGGGCCCAGTCGCGCTGCCACTCGAGCAGCACCTGCTGCCAGGTCACCGGGATCACGCCGGCCTGCACCATGCGCTGCATGGCGAAGTCGTGGGCTTCCCTGGTGGTGCCGCCCGAGGCGTCGGCCACCATGTAGATCTCGTAGTCGCCTTCGAGCATCGCGCACAGGGCGAAGGTGGTATTGCAGACTTCGGTCCACAGGCCCGACACGATGACCTTCTTGCGGCCATTGGCGGCCAGCGCGTCACGCACTTTCTGGTCGTCCCACGAATTCATCGAGGTGCGTTCCAGGATCGGCTGGCCCGGGAACACGTCCAGCAGTTCCGGGTAGGTGTGGCCCGAGAAGCTTTCGGTTTCGACCGTGGTGATCGTGGTCGGGATGTTGAACACCTTGGCCGCCTTGGCCAGGCCGACGGTGTTGTTCTTGAGGGTCTGGCGGTCCATCGACTGCACGCCGAAGGCCATTTGCGGCTGCTGGTCGATGAAGATCAGCTGGCAGTTGTGTGGGGTCAGGACTTCGAGTTTTGGATTGCTCATGGCATTACCTTCGTGTGGGTTGAGTGAGAAATAAAATCAGCTTGGAACATGGACCTGCGCCTGCTCGCGCTTGCGCTGCGTTGCCATGCGGCCTTCGAGGGCCAGCAGCGCGATCAGGATCAGGAGGGGCAGCGCCAGCGCGGCGAAGCCGAACCAGCGCACCGCGAAGGCCGCGGCGATACAGCCGATCGCGAACGAGACGAGCGGCCACAGGAACTTGGAAAAGCGCGTACGCAGTCCGGGATCGGCGGCGCCGCGCAGCAGGTCGACGCTGTCGATCACGATCTGGGTGACGTTACCGGTCATCATCGAGGTCGGCGCCAGGTGGCCCAGCAGCAGGCGGCTGATGGCGCTGTGGGCGCCCATGCCGGCCGCGCCGAGCAGGCCGGCGGTCATCGCCAGCGGGTCGCTGCTGCCGCCGATCGGCGTGGCAACCAGCCCGAAGACCATGAAGCCGGCCAGCAGCGCCAGCTCGAGCAGCAGGGCCGGGCGCAATGCCGGCGCCTGGCGCGTTTCCATCGCCACCACCAGCAGGCGCGCCACCGCCACGCCAGCAATGAAGGCCGGGAACGCCAGCCACTTGAGCAGGATCGAACTGCTGGCCGGATCGGCCAGGGCCGCGCCGATCATGATGAAGTTGCCGGTGACGTGGGCCGTGAACAGGCCGAACAGGGCCAGGAAGCCGAAGGCGTCGACGTAACCGGCCATGAAGCCCAGCGCCACGCCTTGTACCTGGCTGCAATTGTTTTCGTTCATGTGCATCTTTCCTCATGCGGCGCCGGGACGGACAGGTTCCGGTCCACCGCATCCCATGCATCGTAGGAGGCGGCGCGCGGGCCTGCCCCTCCCATAGGTTCAGGTCATGTCCAGTTCGCCCGGGCCTGGCCTTCCGGCCAGTGTCATGACGGCGCATCCCTCCTAGACTGCATCGACCAGCCGTCCCAGTACTGGCCTGGATCACAACCTGCCCATCTCCCGAGAGGAACCCATGTCGAACCCATCCCTGTTGTCGCGCCGCACGCTGCTGGCGAGCGCCGCCACCGCCGCCGCCGCCGGCGGCCTGTCCGTCGCCAACGCGGCGGTTGCCGCCAAGGCCCCGGCCACCGCCCCTGCGACCGCCGGCGCCCGCGCCGGCCAGTACCTGACTGTTGCCGATGGCACCGTCATCCACTACAAGGACTGGGGCAAGGGCCAACCGGTCGTATTCAGCCACGGCTGGCCACTGCAGGGCGACGCCTGGGAAGACCAGATGTTCTTCCTGGCTTCGCACGGCTACCGCGTGATCGCCCACGACCGCCGCGGCCACGGCCTGTCGAGCCAGCCATGGGACGGCAACGACATGGACCACTACGCCGACGACCTGGCGGCGCTGATCGAGCATCTCGACCTGAAGAACGCGGTGCTGGTCGGCCACTCGACCGGTGGCGGCGAAGTCGCCCGCTACCTGGGCCGCCACGGCAGCAAGCGCATCGCCAAGGCGGTGCTGGTGGGCGCGGTGCCGCCGCAGATGCTCAAGACGGCGGCCAATCCAGGCGGCCTGCCGGTCGACGTATTCGACGGCATCCGCAAGGGCGTGCTGGAAGACCGCGCGCAGTTCTTCATGGACCTGACCATGCCGTTCTACGGCTACAACCGCCCGGGCGCGAAACCGTCGCAGGGCGTGCGCGAGACATTCCGCAACCAGGGCATGCAGTGCGGCCTGAAGAATGCGTACGACTGCATCAAGCAGTTCTCGGAGACCGATTTCACCGCCGACCTGAAGAAGATCACGGTGCCGACCCTGATCGTGCATGGCGACGACGACCAGATCGTGCCGATCGATGCGGCGGGGCGCGCCTCCGCCAGGCTGGTCAAGGGTTCGACCCTGCTGGTGTACGAAGGCGCGCCGCACGGCTTGCCGACCACCCACAAGCACCGCCTGAACGACGACCTGCTCAAGTTCATCAAGGCGTAAGCGCGCAGACTATCCATAGGTATAGCTGGCAAAGCGGCGCGGCGCCCCGACAATCGTGCGGACGGCGCCGCGCCGGCCTCGTGCCACGCACCTTGCCGCGCACCTTGCCGCATCACCTCTGGAGCCGACGCCATGGACAAGCCACCGATTTCCCTCGTCATCGCCGATGACCATCCCCTGATCCTGGCCGGCCTGGCCGCGCTGATCGAATCCGAGCCGCAGCTGGCCCTGCTGGGCCAGGCGGTCGATGCCGACGGCGCCGTCGCGCTGCATGAGCGCCTGCAGCCGGACGTGCTGCTGGTCGACCTGAACATGCCGGGCAGCGGCCTGGAGGCGATCGCGCGCGTACTGGCGCACGATCCCGGCGCGAAGATCGTGATCCTGACCACCTATGCCGGCGACGAAGACGTGCACCGCGGCCTGGCCGCCGGCGCCTCGGCCTACCTGCTCAAGCAGTCGGCCTTCGAGGACATCGTGCACTGCCTGCGCCAGGTGGTCGGCCATGGCCGCTACCTGCCGGCGCCGCTGGCGAAGAAGCTGTCCGCGCGCATCCCGGCCAGTGCGCTGTCGCCGCGCGAGCTCGACATCCTGGCCCACCTCAGCTCCGGCAAGTGCAACAAGGTGATTGCCCGCGACGCCGGTATCGGCGTCGGCACCGTCAAGTACCACATCAACAACATCCTGTCGAAACTGAACGTGTCGTCGCGCACCGAAGCGGCCTTCGTCGCCCAGCAGCGCGGCCTGCTGCATCTTTTCTAGAATATTTGGAGTACACCATGCAACCAGCACAAGGCGCCAGCGCGCCCCTGATCCTCTTCAACGGCTGCTTCCACACGGTCGACCGCGAAAACCCGCAGGCCAGCGCCGTGGCGATCCAGGACGGCAAGTTCCTGGCCGTGGGCGACACCGACGACGTGATGCGCCACCGCGCGCCCGGCAGCCAGGTCATCGACCTGAACGGCCGCACCGTCATCCCCGGCCTGAACGACTCGCACCTGCACCTGATCCGCGGCGGCCTGAACTACAACCTGGAACTGCGCTGGGAAGGCGTGCCATCGCTCGCCGACGCCCTGCGCATGCTGCGCGAGCAGGCCCTGCGCACCCCGAACCCGCAGTGGGTGCGCGTGGTGGGCGGCTGGAACGAATTCCAGTTCGCCGAAAAGCGCATGCCGACCATCGAGGAAATCAACCACGCCGCGCCGGACACGCCGGTGTTCGTGCTGCACCTGTACGACCGCGCCCTGCTCAACCGCGCGGCGCTGCGGGCGGTGGGCTACGACCGCGACACCCCGAACCCGCCGGGCGGCGAGATCGTGCGCGACGCGGCCGGCAACCCGACCGGCATGCTGATCGCGCGCCCGAACGCGATGATCCTGTACGCCACCCTGGCCAAGGGCCCGACCCTGCCGCGCGACCTGCAGGTGAATTCCACCCGCCAGTTCATGCGCGAACTGAACCGCCTGGGCGTGACCAGCGCGATCGACGCCGGCGGCGGCTTCCAGAACTATCCCGAGGACTACGCCGTCATCGACGAACTGGCGCGCGAAAACCAGCTCACCATCCGCATCGCCTACAACCTGTTCACCCAGAACAAGGGCAAGGAACTGGAAGACTTCCAGGGCTGGACCGGCATGATCAAGCCGGGCGACGGCAGCGACTTCTACCGCCACAACGGCGCCGGCGAAATGCTGGTGTTCTCGGCGGCCGACTTCGAGGACTTCCTGCAGCCGCGCCCTGATCTGCCGCCCGGCATGGAAGACGAACTGGAGCGCGTGGTGCGCCACCTGGTGGAGCAACGCTGGCCGTTCCGCCTGCATGCGACCTACGACGAATCGATTACGCGCATGCTCGACGTGTTCGAGAAGGTCAATCGCGATACCCCGTTCGCCGGCCTGTCCTGGTTCTTCGACCATGCCGAGACCATCAGCCCGCGCAATATCGAGCGCGTGCGCGCGCTGGGCGGCGGCATCGCGATCCAGCACCGCATGGCGTTCCAGGGCGAGTTCTTTGTCGAGCGCTACGGCGACGATGCGGCCAAGGCGACGCCGCCGGTGACGCGCATGCTCGAGATGGGCGTACCGGTGGGCGGCGGCACCGACGCCACCCGGGTGGCCAGCTACAACCCGTGGACCGCGCTGTACTGGCTGGTGTCGGGGCGCACCGTGGGCGGCCTGCGCCTCTACGATGCGGGCCAGCAGCTGTCGCGCCACACCGCGCTCGAATTGTGGACCAGCGGCAGCGCCTGGTTCTCGAGCGAGCAGGGCAAGAAGGGCCGGATCCGCGAGGGCATGCTGGCCGACCTGGCGGTGCTGTCCGCGGACTTCTTCCGCGTGCCGGAAGACGACATCAAGGCCATTGAATCGGTGCTGACAATCGTCGACGGCAGGATCGTGTTCGGCCAGGCCGAGTTCACGTCGATCGCGCCGCCGCCGATCCCGGTGCTGCCGGAATGGTCGCCGGTGGGCAAAACCGGCGGCCACTACCGCAAGGCGGCGCCGGCGGCAGCGCCGGTCGCCGCGCTGGCGCACCAGTGCCAGGGGCCATGCGGGGTGCATGCGCATAGCCACGACAAGGCGCGCCGCTCGACCATGCCGGTGTCGGACTTCCAGGGCTTCTGGGGCGCGCTGGGCTGCAGCTGCTTCGCGTTCTGAATGGTTTGAACGGTTTGAGCGGTTTGATCGTTTGACTACGACTATCGTATGAAGGGACATGGCAGGACAGCCCGGATAATGGATGACACCGCGTTTGCATCATGACGCCGCTGCCTCCATGGAAGGAAACCTGCCATGAACCTCGTCCAGAATACTGTCCCCTCCACGCCGTCCTACCTGGGTCCGCGTCATGCCCCCGCTGGCGTGGCGGCGCTGGCCACCCTGCGCCGCGATTCCGGCGCCGCCCGGTACCAGCCGGCCGGCGATGGGGCAATGGCCGCCTTCGCCAGCGCCCTGCAGGCGCGCGGCGGGGCCGATGGCCTGGCCGTGCTGCGCGGCTTCGAGCAGGCCGCGGCGGCGGCATCCGCCGAAGGGCTGCACTGGCTGGCGGCGCTGGCCTTCGAGCAGGCCGCGCGCCACGCGGGCGAATCCGGGCTGGTCTCGGTGCACCAGCACTATCGCCGCCAGTCGCAGGAACACTACCGCCAGTGCGAGGCGCGCGGGCGCGCACTGGCGCCCGGCGACAGCGCGTGCGCCAGCGTGGCGGCCGACGCGCCGGGCCGCCTGTGTTCGCCCAGGATGCTGGCGCTGGCGATCGCCCATGAAGTCAACCAGCCCCTCGCCGCACTGGCGCTGCACATGGGCGCAGCCTGCCGCTGGCTGCGCCGCGCCGAACCCGACGTGGCGCGCGCGCTCGATTCGCTGGCAATGGCCGAGTCGGCCGGACGCCAGGCCGGCGCCATCGTGCGCGGCATGCAGCACCTGGCCGGCGGCGAAACGCCCGATACCGCCCGGGTCGCGGTCGACCAGGTCGTCAAGGACGCGCTGCAGCCGCTGCGCGGGCGCCGCCACGAGCACGGCATCGTGCTGGAACAGGCGCTGGGGCTGGGCGCGCTGTGCATCGAGGCGAACGGCGTGCAGCTCGGCCAAGTGGTGACCAACCTGGTCGTCAACGCCATCGAAGTGCATGCGCGCAGCCGCCTCGACGGACCGCGCATCATCCAGGTGGCCAGCCGGCGCATCGGCGCGCACGAGATCGAGATCGCCGTCACCGACAACGGCCCCGGCATCGATCCGGCCCACCGCAAGGACGTCTTCACCAGCCTGTTCAGCACCAAGCCGGCCCGCACCTGCCATGGCCGCGGGATGGGCCTGTCGATCTGCCTGTCGATCGTGCGCGCCCACGGCGGCCGGATCTGGTTCGAGCCGGCCGCACCGCAGGGCGCCTGTTTCAGGCTGAGGCTGCCGGTCGATGCCATCCACCAGGAGCGAAGCGCGTAAGATTCGCCCATTACCTTCGAATAAAAAAACCATGCCAGAACAACCCCCGATCCGCGTCCTGATCGCCGACGACCATCCGATGATGCGCGAAGGGATTACCGCCTCGCTGCTGGCCGAGGGCGGCATCGAAGTGGTCGGCACCGCCAGCAACGGCAAGGAAGCGATCGCATATTTCGCGCGCCACCGCCCCGACGTATGCCTGATCGACCTGCAGATGCCGGTGATGGATGGGCTGGAAGCGATCATCGGCATCCGCGCGCTGCATCCGGACGCGCGCATCGTGGTGCTGACCACCTACAGCGGCGACGCGCGCGTGGTGGCCGCGCTCAAGGCCGGCGCCGCCGCCTATCTGCTCAAGGACACGGCCGGCCTGGCGCTGGCCCAGGCGGTGCGCAATGTGTACCAGGGCGCCAGCGTGATCGCGCCGGTGCCGCGCCGCGACGTCGAGAACCACTACCGGGCCGACGCGCTGTCACCGCGCGAACTCGACGTGCTGCGCCTGGCCGCCGACGGCAACACCAACCGCGTGATCGGCGAGGCGCTGGGGATCAGCGAGCCCACCGTCAAGACCCACATGAGCACGATCCTGGTCAAGCTCGGCGCGGGCGACCGCACGCATGCGGTGACGCTGGCGCTCAAGCGCGGCTATATCACGCTTTGAGGTTGATTCGGAACGGCGTGGGGTGGATGGCTGTGTCGTGGGGTAGATGGCTGTGCCGTCGTGGGGTGGATGGTTGTGCCGTGGGGTGGACAGCTCTGCCGTCGTGGGGTGGACGGCTTTGCCGTCGTGGGGTGGACGGCTTTGCCGTCGTGGGGTGGACGGCTTTGCCGTCCACGCGTTCAACCAGCTCCTGCACTGCCGAGGCGCCAGCCCGAGATGCCAGCACCGGTTGAACGCGTGGGCGAGGAACTCGCCCACCCTACCCACCCGCCGCTCTACCGGCCTGTCGGCCCACCGACCGCACATGTGCATATGAAGTTGTCCGGGACACGGCATGAGCACGGCCTCCCTGCTTTGCTATACTCGGCAGCGCATACATCACTGAACGACGGACTTTTTCCATGCGCCTTCCTGTCATTTTCCTGGCTCCGCTGCTGCTGGCCGGCTGCTTCATCAAGACCGCCAGCTACCCGATCGATAACGACGAGCACGTCATTACCGTTCGGGTCGAGAAGCCATATTTCTGGAGCAAGGAAGGTCCGCTCAGCGTGATCATGTCGCGCCTGCCCGATTGCCAGCGCCAGATCGAACTGGGATCGGTATGGATCGACGGCATGCAGGTCGAGCTGTTCGGCAACGGCAACAACGTGTATACGCTGCGCGCCGACGACGAAGCCTGGCAGATCGACACGACCACCTGCAGCACGCTCGAGCAGCCCGACGCCGACGCCGTCACCGGCCTGCCCCTGGGCATCTTCAGTTTCGACGCCAACAACAACCTGATCTACGAAAAGCCGGAACCCGAACAGCAGTAAGGACCTGTATCAGAGTCAATTCCGGTGCAGCAACGAACGTAGCTGCGCCAGTTCTTCCTGCCGACCCGAGCGTTCCAGCACGCCTTCGAGCAGCGACTGGCCGTTCTCGCGCTGCATGGTCCACTGCGTGAAATACTCGTGCACGGTGCGCCACGGCGGAAAGCCGGGCGGCATCGCGCGCCAGGTGCTTTGATAATGCAACAGGTACAGCACGGCGCAGAACACATCGTACAGATCGTGCTTGCGCGGCCGGGTCTTGCGGCGCGCCGCTTCGAGCTGCGTGCGCACGCCGTCAAATTGTTCGCGGGGAATGTCGCTGGGATAGGCGGGACGTTCCATATTTGCCTCCAAAAGAACTTGGAGGCCATGATCTGGAACAGGTTCCCGTTTGCGATAGTTCTTTAATCGCGCGCGAGCGCCAGGAACTCGGTGCGCAGCGCCAGGTTCGGCTGCAGCTCGCCCAGCAGGGCCGAGGTAATGGTTTCTTCGCCGATGGCGCGGATGCCGCGGCTTTCCATGCACAGGTGGCGGCACTTGACGACCACGCCGACCGCCTTCGGTTCCAGCACTTCCATCAGCGCATTGGCGATCTGCATCGTCATGCGTTCCTGCACCTGCAGGCGCTTGGAAAAGATGTCGACCAGCCGGGTCAGCTTGGACAGGCCGACGATCTTGCCGTTCGGTACATAGCCGATGACGGCCTTGCCGAAGAACGGCGCCAGGTGGTGTTCGCAATGGCTGTACACCGGGATGCCGCGCACCACGATCAGCTCGTTGTATTCCTCGGCGCCATCCTCGAACGCCTTGAGCACTTCGACCGGATCCTGGCCATAGCCCGAGGTCCAGTGTTTCCAGGCTTTGGCCACGCGCGCCGGCGTTTCGTGCAGGCCTGGACGGTCCGGGTTTTCACCCAGGCTGGTGAGCAGGCGACGCCAGTCGTGTTCGCTGAAAGCTTCTTTGTCGGACATGGTAGAACCCTAAAAAATCGATTGCCGCAAGTATACAGAAAATGCACCGGGGCGGTCGGCAGCTGCCCTATTTCTGTGCAAGATCAAGCGCCGCGCGCCACGGATGAAGTAGCTTGGAACGTCGTCCACGGCCAAGGAGAACAATATGTTCGGCAGCACCGTCCTTGAAGTCGCCATCGGCCTGGCCTTTTGCTACGGCACGCTGGCGCTGGTCGTCACCACCCTGCAGGAAGCGCTGGCGGCGACCTTTCGCCTGCGCGCCCGGATGCTGCGCGACGCCATCCGGCGCATGCTGAACGATCCCGCGTCGAACGGGCTGGCCGGTGCGCTGTATGCGCATCCGCTGGTCAATCCGCGCGCCGTACCGGCCACGCCACCCACGCTGCAGTCGCTGCGCGCGCCGCTGCCATCGTACATCGAACCGGCGAACTTCGCGCTGGCCCTGGCCGACGCGATCCGGAAGGATGCGGGCTCGCTCGCGGCCGACATCGCGGCCATCCCCGATCCGCACACCCGGCACACGCTGCAGACCCTGTACGCGCAGGCCGGCGGCGACCCGGCGCGCTTCCAGGGTGCGCTGGCGGCCTGGTTCGACACCGCGATGGACCGCCTGTCGGGCGTCTACAAGCGCCGCCAGCTGCTGGTGTCGTTCCTGCTGGCGCTGCTGCTGGCGATCCTGTTCAACATCGACAGCATCCACCTGTTCAAGGCGCTCTGGCAGCATCCGGCGCTGACGGCGCAGATCACCGCCGCGCCGGCCGGCCTGGACGGCAAGGTGCTGGCCCAGCTGTGGACGCTGCCGATCGGCTGGCAGCATTTTCCGCCGGCCTTCGACGCCCGCTTCGCGCTGCAGGCGGCCGGCTGGCTGGTCAGCGCCAGCACCACGCTGTTCGGTGCGCCGTTCTGGTTCGACATCCTGCAGCGCGCGGTCAATCTGCGCAGCACCGGCGCCAAGCCGGCCCCGCTGCAGGCCGGGACGACGGCAACAACGTCCGCGCCGGCGGCATCGCGCCAGCCCGCCGCGCCCTGAGTCAACGTCCCGCGGGGCGGTGGGCGTCCACCAGTACGCTCGAGATCGAGAACTGCGGCACCGGTTCGGGCCAGGCGTCGCCTGGCCCGAACCAGCGCGCCTCGGCGATCTCGCTGGCGTCGACGCGGATCTCGCCATCGAGGTAGTCGGCCGTGAACGCCAGCATCAGCGAATGCGGGAACGGCCAGGCCTGGCTGGCGAAATAGCGCAGGTTGTGCACGCGCAGCCCGACTTCCTCGAACACCTCGCGGTGGATCGCTTCCTCGATCGATTCGCCCGCCTCGAGGAACCCGGCCAGCGGCACGAAGCGCTGGGTCGCATGCATCACGTGCTTGGCCAGCAGCACCGATTCTCCCTTGCGGATCAGCACCATCATCGCCGGTGAAATGCGCGGATAAGCGCTGTGCCCGCAATCGAGGCACTTGAAACAGCGTTCGCCCGCCGCCAGCACCGTGCCGCCGCCGCACACGCCGCAGAAGCGGTGGGTGCGCGCCCATTCGGCGATCTGGGCGGCGCGCGCGGCGACGCCGAGCAGGTCTTCGTCCATCTCGCCGAACAGCGAACGCAGGCCGCGCCAGGCGAATCCGGCGGGCAGCACCGGTTCGACGTCGACCCAGCCGGTCTGGCAATAGCGCTCGCCCAGCTGGCCGAGCGGCTGCAGGCGTGCGCTTTCCAGGCCCAGCCGGGCCAGCAGTGCGGCGTCGGGCAGCGCCAGTCCCGCCTCGCGCACCAGCAGTTGTCCGCGATAAAAGATGAAGCTGGCGCAGTCGGGCGCGGCAGCGGCGCCGGGCGGTGGCGCGAACAGGGGCGTGAAGGAGGCAGGCGTCTTGAGCATAGGTAGGAGCGAAAACCGGGTCGCCCGATGATACCGCCGTTCGTCCTTCGCTGCCGGGCATGACATCGTTTTCAACATCTGCACCAGAACGCCCGAACTAATCTTGAACAGCGGTGCTCCAAGAAGAGCTGACCGTGCATGGACAAGGAGAATGGCGATGATGGACGACGATCCCCTGATACTCGGCATTCACCATGGCCAGGATGCCGGCGTCTGCCTGATGCACGGCGCGCGCGTGCTGTGGGCGATCCAGAAAGAGCGCCTCACGCGCCAGCGGCATGCACGGGGCAGCCCGGACGACCTGCGCGACCTGTACCTGCCGCAACTGGCCGGCCTCGAGCGCCCGCTCGACATCGTGGTCGAATGCGGCGCATCCAGCCGCGATGGCGCCGGCGCGCAGTACGGAGAGACCGGCGTCGCCGGCCCGCTGGTCCTGTCGCGCCACGCGCGCCGCGCGCATGTCTCCCCGCACCTGGCCCAGGCCCACGGCGCCTTCCACGGTTCGCCGTTTCGCGATGCCGCGGTGCTAGTGGTCGGCGGCCGGGGCCGTGCCATGCACGGGCCGGATGCGCATGCGGCGCCGCCAGGCGCCCTGCCCGGCGCCTGGCGCCAGGTGGCCGAGGGCTACCGGGTCGACCGCGAACGCGCCGCCCTCGTCGGCAAGGGCCTGTGGAATGGCGACGCCGATCGTCCGGCCGGCCTCGGCATGTTCTATTTCCTGCTGACCCAGGTGCTGTTTCCCGGCGCCGGCAACGAAGACAGGGTCATGGACCTGGCGCCGTATGGCGACCCGCACGCGCTTGGCCTGCCGCCGCTGGCGGTCGACGGCATGCAGGTCGACATCCCGGCCGCATGGCAGGCGCTGCTGGGCGAGCACGGGCGCTTCCGGTTCGGTGCGCCGCACGCCAGCTTCACCGACTGCGCCAACCTGGCCGCGGCCGGCCAGCGCGCCTTCGAAGACGCGCTGCTGGCGCTGGCGCACTGGCTGCACCGACAGACCGGGGTTGACAATCTGTGCCTGACCGGCGGCGGCGCCCGCAATTGCCGGGCCAACGGCCGCCTGCTGCGCGAAGGACCATTTCGCCAGGTGGTCGTGCCGCCGTCCCCGGGCGCGGCCGGCGCCGCCCTCGGCTGCGCCCTGTACGGACTGACCGAACTGGGCGGGCGCAGCAGCGATTTCCGCTGGTCGCACGCCTATCTTGGCCCGGCGCCCCAGCTGGCCGACATCGAGGCCGCCCTGGACGGCGCGGACGACCTGATCGTCGAGCATCCGCGCGGGCGCGACGCCCTGTGCGCGCGCATGCTCGACCTGCTCTGTTCGGGCCGGGTGATCGGCCTGTACCTGGGGCGCAGCGAATACGGCCCGCGCGCGCTGGGCCACCGCAGCATCCTGGCCGACCCGCGCCGCGAGCGGATGCGCGACTGGCTCAATGCGCGCGTCAAGGAGCGCGACTGGTTCCGGCCGCTGGCGCCGATCGTGGCCGACGAACACGCCGCCCGCTATTTCGACGTGGCGGCGCCGTCGCCGCACATGGGGTTTTCGGTGCCGGTGCGCAGCAGCATGGCGCCGCTGCTGGGCGCCGTCACCCACGTCGACGGCAGCGCGCGCCTGCAGACCGTCGGACCGTCCGACGAGCCGGTGCTGCGCGCCCTGCTGGCCGGCTTCGAGGTGCGCACCGGCGTGCCGGTGCTGCTCAACACCTCGCTCAGCGGGCGCGACGAACCGCTGGTCGAAACGCCGCAACAGGCGGTGGCGACGTTTCGCCGCCTGCCGCTGCACGGGCTCGCGATGCCACCCTACCTGGTCATGAAGCGCCACGAACCGGGGCTGCCGGCATGACGCGCCGCCGCAGCGACCGGAAGGGTCAGCGGTGCAGCGCCAGTGGCGCCGGCGCGCGGCGCCGCTGCGCCGCCATCTGCCCCGGTTTTTGCCCCGCTGCTTGTCCCGCTGCCTGCCACGCCCCGTGCTCCGCGTCGTCGACCAGGCGGAACACGCTGACCCGCTCGGCCAGGCCGGCGGCGCTGTCCTGCAGCGACTGGGCCGCGCCCGCCGCCTGCTCGACCAGGGCGGCATTCTGCTGGGTCACCTGGTCCATCTGGCTGATCGCCTGGTGGATCTGTTCGATACCGGTGCTCTGCTCGGCGCTGGCGGCGGTGATCTCGCCCATGATGTCGGCCACGTGGCGCACGCTGCGAACGATCTCGTCCATGGTGACGCCGGCCTGGTCGACCAGGCGGGTGCCGCTCTCGACCTTGCCCACCGAATCGAGGATCAGTTCCCTGACCTCGCGCGCGGCGCTCGCCGAGCGCTGGGCCAGGTTGCGCACCTCGGTCGCCACCACGGCGAACCCGCGTCCCTGCTCACCGGCACGGGCGGCTTCGACCGCGGCATTGAGCGCCAGGATATTGGTCTGGAATGCGATGCCGTCGATCACCGCGATGATGTCGACGATCTTGCGCGCCGACGCGCTGATATCGCCCATGGTGCCGACCACTTCGGCCACCACCGCGCCGCCGCGTGTCGCCACCTCGGACGCCGAAGCCGCCAGACCGTTGGCCTGGCGCGCATTCTCGGCGTTCTGGCGCACCGTACCCTTCAATTCCTCCACCGACGCCGCGGTTTCCTCGATCGCGCTGGCCTGCTGCTCGGTGCGCGCCGACAGATCGAGGTTGCCGGCCGCGATCTGGCTCGAGGCGGTGGCAATCGTGTCGCTGCCGCCGCGCACATCGCCGACGATGCCGGCCAGGCTGGCCGTCATGTCGCGCAGCGCCCCCAGCAACTGGCCGAATTCGTTGCGCGAATCCACCTCGATCCGCGCCCCCAGGTCGCCACCGGCGACGCGGCGCGCCACCTCGACGGCGCGAGCCAGCGGCGTGCCGATCGCACGCACCAGGTACACGGTGGCGGCGCAGGCCAGCAGCACGGCAATGACCACGGCGCCGATCATCATCGCATTCAGAGTGCGCAGGTCGGCGTGCAATTCTTCGCCCTGGCGCGCGTTGCGCTCGGCCATGAATACCTGCAGCTCCTTGTAGGCCGCCAGTGCGCGGGCATAGGTCGGGTTGATCTTCTTGCCCAGCAATTCATTGGCGGCATCCCAGTTGCCGGCCTCGAGCGCGCGCGCCGCTTCGGCAATCATGTCCAGGCCCATGTTGTCACTGGCATCGAGCCAGCGCGCGATCGCATCGCGCGTCTCGGCGCGCAGCAGCGTTGCCTGCAGCGCCTCCTGCTCCTTGCGCAGTTCGGCACTGTTGGTGGCGATGAACTGGATATGCACCGCCAGCGGATGGTCATGCAAGACCGCATATTTGCTGTCCGGATTATGTTGCAAGGCTTGCAAAATATGGCTGCGGTTCATTTCCATGCGCAGTTCCAGGCTGGCCAGGGCGGTCTGCTGGTTGGCCGACCGCAGGGCCAGGTTTTCCAGCAGGTCGACCGCGCGCCCGGTGGCGTGGTAGCCGAGCGCTCCCACGATGATGGTCAGGACGATGAGCGCGCCGACCACGCACGTGATCACGTGCTTGATACTCAAGTTTTTCATAGGAGGGAAATAAGGAGGGATGGCGAACGCCATCAAGCGTTGTATTCTCACCCGAATTCTCACGAATTCCCACACGGCAAATCTGCTTTTCGTCCAGAATACTTGACCAACTGTCGAAATCTTAATGGTCATGGACAAACTATCAACACTCGTCGGCCGCCACGCCTTCAACGCCCGGATTTTTTATAACGGCGCGTTCTGCGATAGCAATCGCTTCGCCGAAGATGGCGCGTCGGGCCAGCTGCACCTGGTACGTTCCGGCCCGGTCGACTTCGTCAATGACGACGGATCGTGCATCCGTGTGACCCAGCCGACCCTGCTGTTCTACCCGCGCGGCAGCGGCCACCGGCTGCAGGTTGCGCCAGGCCACAGCGCCGACCTGCTGTGCGCGCATATCGTGTTCGAGGATGGCATGGCCAATCCGCTGGCGCGCGCGCTGCCCGATTGCCTGGTGCTCGGTCTCGACGAGCTGGGCAGCCTTGGCGCCACGCTCGACCTGCTGTTCGACGAGGCCGCCCAGGCCGCGCCCGGGCGCGAAGTGATCCTCGACCGCCTGTGCGACATCCTGCTGATCCAGGTGATACGGCGCGAATTCGAACAGGGACGCCTGTCGGTCGGCCTGCTGGCCGGCCTGTCGGACCGCCAGCTGTCGCTGGCGCTGGCGGCGATCCACGAACGTCCACACGAGCCATGGAGCCTGCAATCGCTGGCCCAGGTCGCCTGCATGTCACGCGCCGCCTTCACCGAGCGCTTCCGCGACGTGATGGGCATGCCGCCCGGCGAATACCTGACCCGCTGGCGCATCGGCGTCGGCAGCCGCCTGCTGCGCCAGGGCATCCCCGTCAAGCAGGTCAGCAGCCGCACCGGCTATACCAGCCCGTCCACCTTCACGCGCGCCTTCACCGCGCTGATGGGCGCATCGCCGCGCGAGTGGCTCAAGCAGGCCCTGGCCTGAAACACGGGCGCTGAAAACAGCAACGCAGCCGGTTCTTGCGAAGCGGCTGCGTTGCGCGAGGACAGCGGCGCCAGGGCCGCTGCAGGATTACTTGAGCAGGCGGGTGCGGCTGGCCACCAGCGAGATGACGATCGCCAGACCGCCCAGATAGGCGATGGCTGCCTGCATACCGACGAAGTGGGCGACGGCGCCGATTGCCGGCGGGCCCATCAGGCTGCCGCTGTAGGCCATGCTGGCGACCGCGGCCAGGGCGGCCGGGCCTTGCGCGCCGGCGGCGCTGAACACGAACGGGAACACCAGGGCCAGGCCGACGCCAGCGGTCGCGAAACCGGCCAGGGCGACATACGCATTCGGCGACAGCACCGCGAAGAACAGGCCGCTCGCGCCGACCAGGGCGCCGATACTCACCAGGCGCTGGGCGCCGAAGCGTTCCTTGAGCCTGTCGCCGTACATGCGCGAGACCAGCATCATCATCGAGAACGCCGACAGGGCCAGCGGCGCCAGGCCGTCCGATGCACCGAAGTGTTCTTTCAGGAACAGGCCGCTCCAGTCGGCGATGCTGCCTTCGGCCATCGAACCGAAGAAGCCCAGCAGACCCAGCAGTACCAGCGGACCGCGCGGCAGCGCGAACTTCTTCTTCTCGACCACCGCGCCGGTTGCATCGGCTGCGTCGGCTTCCAGCACGCTGTAGGCCATCCACAGCACCACGGCCAGCGGACCGGCCAGCATCAGGAAGTGGGTGGCCGGCGCGATCTTCATGCTGGCCATCAGGCTGCCCAGGGTGGCGCCGACCAGGCCGCCGGCGCAGCACAGGCCGTGCAAACGCGACATTTCCGACTTGCCGCTGCGTTTTTCACGCGAGGCCGCGGCCGAGTTCATCGCCACATCGAAGACGCTGGCAGTCACGCCCAGCATCAGCACCGACAGCATCAGGCGCGGGACGTTCGGCGCCATGCCGATCGACACCAGCACGGTCAGCAGCGCCATGCCGGCCACCAGCACGGTCTTGCGCGCACCGAAACGGGCCATCATGAACGACGACAGCGGATACGACAGCACGGCGCCCAGGCCGCCGCACACCAGCACGCCCGACAGGGCCGCGTGCGACACATTGACACCGGCGGCCAGGGCCGGGATACGGCCGGCCCACGACCCCATGATCAGGCCGAACAGCGCGAACACGAGCGGCAGGGAGTACTGCTGGGCTTGTACAAGAACGGTCGAAGAACTACGTGGGACAGAAACAGTCGTTTGCATGGAACGCGAAATGTTAAATAGGTGAGGTGTCAAGGAGTTGCCAAAGCTGCTTTTTACAGTCCGGACGCATTTAAATATTTACGTCAGGAAGCTGATGGACGGCAATTCTAAACACCTTTGCGTGCTTTTGTTTTCCGTGCGGAAAAATATTTCAGACCGTTGTATTGCGCTGACGCAATCTAGGCAACTTTCTTGCCGCTGATGCATGGAAATGGGTGAATGCATCGAAAAAGCGGGTGAAGAAGGCTGAAAATGCGAGAAGTTGTAACGATTTATTGCTGAATTCCACAGATGGCTAACCTATTCGTATTTCGCTATCTATTGTGCTGCAGCGCAATAAAAAGCGGTTCGTGGAGATGCTGCAAGCAGCGCCGGGCAGCTACCGAACAGCTTGTCGTAGCGCCATTGCACCGGATCGATCGCCGTATCGAATGAACCCGGTCTCACCCGAGACATTTACCTGGCAATTGTTAAATTCATGCGCGAAGACGACACCAGCCACCGGCCTGGAAGCGCAAAAAAAAGGCCGCCCACAGGCGGCCTGACAACATCCATCGTGTTAATGCGCCAGGTGCTTTTTCAGCTCGGCCCCGGCTTGCAGCACTTGCGAGCGCACGCCCGGCACGGTAGCCAGCGGATTGAGCAGGCCAAAGTCATGGATCATGCCGTTGTAGCGGGTAACCGTCACATCCACGCCGGCCTGGTCCAGCTTGCGGCCGTAGGCTTCGCCTTCGTCGCGCAGCACGTCGAACTCGGCGGTCTGGATCAGCGCCGGCGGCAGCCCCTTCAGTTGCTGCAGACTGGCCTGCAGCGGCGATGCGTAGACTTCCTTGCGCTTGGCGGCATCGCGGGTATAGCTGTCCCAGAACCAGGTCATCATGTTTTTGGTAAGGAAATAACCGTTTGCATACTGCTTGTAGGATGCGGTATCGAAGCCGGCGTCGGTCACCGGCCACATCAGCACCTGATAGCGCAGCGCAGGTCCTCCCTTGTCCTTGGCCATCAGGGTCAGCGCCGCCGCCATATTGCCGCCGACACTGTTGCCGGCCACGGCCAGGCGATGGCCGTCGATCTGCAGTTCCTTGCCGTGTTGCGCGACCCACTGAGTCGCGGCATAGATTTCGCCGAGCGCCACGCCATAGCCGGCTTCCGGCGAGCGGGTGTAGTCGACGAACACGGCCGCCGCACCCGAACTGTCGACCAGGTCGCGCACCAGGCGCTCATGGGTCGGGTAGTCGCCCAGCACCCAGCCGCCGCCGTGGATGAACATGAATGCCGGGAGCACGCCCTTGCTGCCGGCCGGGCGCACGATCTTGAGCTTGACCTGCCTGCCGTCGACGCTGATCACCTTGTCCGACACGTCGGCCTTTGGCAACGCGACCTGCACGCTCCGCTGTGCACCTTCGAGCACCTTGCGTGCGTCTGCCGGCGCCAGTTGCTCGATCGGCGTACCGCCGCCGTTGTTGAGGGCATCCAGGAATGCCTGGGTGCGGCGTTCCACGCCGGGGGCGCCGGCAGCGGAAGCGACACCGTAGGTGACGGCGAGGGAAGCGGCGACAATGGCTTTGCTCAAGGTGTTCATGGTAGGTCCTTTTCTTGTTGGCGTTGGCGGCGTTGACACCACCGAGAATTTTTATAAGTTACTTGCAAGCGATTAGATCGCGCACTACTCATTTATCGGATCGATACGGGCGAATCAATGCCTTCCCCGTACGATCCGGGGAAGGCCGCGCCATTACACCAGTTGCAGGGTGACGTCGATGTTGCCGCGGGTTGCATTCGAGTAGGGGCACACGATGTGGGCACGGTCGATCAGCGTCTGGGCTTCATCGGCCGGCACGCCTGGCAGACTGATCTTCAACTGCACTTCGATGCCGAATCCGGTCGGGATCGGACCGATGCCGACGGTGCCTTCGATCGACACGTCCGGCGACATTGCCAGTTTGTCGCGGGCGGCGACGAATTTCATGGCGCCCAGGAAGCAGGCCGAGTAGCCGGCGGCAAACAGCTGTTCAGGATTGGTGCCGGCGGCACCGTTGCCGCCCAGTTCTTTCGGCGTAGTCAGCTTTGCGTCCAGCGCGCCATCCGACGACACGGCGCGGCCTTCACGGCCACCGGTTGCGGTGGCGGTTGCGCGGTACAGGACTTGTTCGATTGCCATGGTAAGACTCCTTGAAGTGGTCGGCGGCGCTGCCGCCAAATATTTAAAAAGCGATTTTATCGTGCACTATGTATTTGATTTGCTGCCCTGGCCCGCCGACCCGTTGCATTCTTGCGTTCGGCGCTGCCATGGAAAGCATATTACATAGCGCGCTATTTAATTGCAAGCGATTATTGTGTCGGGATGTAACGACATCCCGACCATCACAGCAGCCGCACCGACTCCCGCACGACCAGGCTCAGGCCGGGAACGTCGGATTCAACCTGCGCATGGCCCAGCATTGCCAGCATGCGCCGCCCGATCCCGGTGCCGACCTCGTACAGCGGCTGGCGCACGGTGGTCAGCGGCGGCGTCGTATACATCGAGCTGTGCAGGTCATCGAATCCCACCAGCGAAATGTCTTCCGGGACGCGGATATTGCGCCGGTACAGGGCCAGCCGCGCGCCATACGCGGTCAGGTCGTTGGCCGCGAAGATCGCGCTGAAGCGGATCTGGGCGCTGAGCAGCTGGTTCAGCGCCAACAAACCGCCGGATTCGCTGAAGTCGCCCGACACCACCAGGCGCGGGTCGGCCTCGATCCGGTGCCTGGCCAGCGTGTCGTGGTAACCGGCCAGGCGCGCGCGCGCATCGCGGTGATCGGCCGGACCGGCGATATGGGCAATGCGCCGGTGGCCCTGGGCGACCAGGTAGTCGACCGCATCGCAGGCGCCCTGGTAATTGTCCAGGCAAAAACCGTGGGTGCGCTCGCCCTGCACTTCGCGGCCGAAGGCGACGATCGGCACGCGCTTCGAAAAATCGAGGATCTGCCCGTCGCTCATATTGCCGGTCAGGATCGCGACCCCGTCGACCCGGCGCCCGATCAGCAACTCGACCCGTTCGGCCTCCTCGTCCGCATGCCAGTGCCCGCTCATGATCAGGAGCGCATAGCCAGACGCCTTGACCGCATCCTCGATGCCGACCATGGCGCGGTTGAAATAGCCGCTCTCGAGCGACTGGGTCAGCACGCCGATGGTGCGCGTGCTGCCCATCTTGAGGCTTTGCGCCAGGCGGTTCGGCTTGTAGTTGAGTTCATCGATGACGCGCTCGATGCTGCGCCGCTTGTCTTCCGACACCTTGGCGGTGCCATTCAAAAAACGCGATACCGTGGCCGGCGACACGCCCGCACGGCTGGCGACCTGGTACAGGGTAGTGATACTGCTTTCGTCGTTTTTCATGGTCTGGCCCGGGGCGGACACGGCGTTTTGTTGCTTGAAGTATATCACGTGCTTTCACGGCGTTTCATCCGCCATGGGTAATGACGACTGTTCATGAAATATATTTCATGGCATTGCGTCGTCAGTACACAACAACCCCTCACGTCAGCCATAAAAATTCTAGTTGACATATTTTTACGAACGATTTTAGTATGAAACCGTTTTCAAGATTGATGAAACCGATTTCTCATCCATCTCGCTGTTACTGCTCGCACTATCCATAAAACATATATTCGGAGACAAGCATGACAATGATTACGCCCGCCCGGGACGGCGTTCGCACGCCTTCGCCCATCCGTATCGCCATCCTCACCCTGCTCGCCGGCATCGGCAGCGCCCAGGCCCAATCGGCTTCCGATCCGGCCTCGCCGGCCGCGGCGACGCCCCCCGCTGCCGTCGCCAATGCAGCGGCAAGCGCGCCGGTGGCCGACAACGGCCGCATCGCCGAAGTGGTGGTCACCGCCACCAAGCGCTCGACCTCGCTGCAGCGCACCCCGATCGCGGTCACCGCGCTCAATGCCGCGACCCTGGCCGACAACCATGTCCAGACGATGCTCGACGTGGTGGCGCTGGTACCCGGTTTCCAGGCCACCTCCCAGGGTGACCACGGCGTCACCACCATGACGCTGCGCGGTATCGGCAACGACAGCGCCAAGACCGAGTACGCCGACCCCGAAGTCGCGTCCTTCGTCGACAACGTGTATTCGCCGCGCGCCGAAGGCGCCACCTCGCTGATGTTCGACGTCGAAGGCATCGAGGTGCTGCGCGGCCCGCAAGGCACGCTGTGGGGCCGCAACTCCACGGTCGGCGCGGTCAATATCCAGACCGTCAAGCCCGAGCTGAACAGCCGCGCCGGCTACATCGAAGGCGGCATCGGCGACTACAACCGCTTCGGCGCGCGCGGCGCGGTCAACATTCCGCTGTCCGAGAATGCGGCGCTGCGCTTTGCCGTCATCCACGAGCGCCACGACGGCTATACCGACTACCAGAAATACCAGACCACGCCGGTCTCCCAGCAACTGGCCGCCTACCTGGCCGGCGGCCGCGATCCGGCCCTGTTCCGCCCGATCAACCCGAACAACTTCGTGTCCGGCGGCGACAAGTACAACGCCCAGGACCAGAGCGCGGCGCGCCTGTCGCTGCTGTGGAAGTTCGCGCCCAACGTGCAATGGAACGTGGCTTACGAAAAATTCATGGACCGCGGCACCCCGAGCGCCAACCTGATGCAAACGCCGCGCCCGGGCCAGAAGCACTGGTCGACGCTGAGCGACAGCGCGCCCTGGGTCAACCGCGACAGCCATAACGTGCGCAGCCGCCTGAGCTGGGACATCAGCCCCGACATGGCGCTGCAATACGTGGCCGGCTGGTCGAAGTTCAGCGGCGACATGCGTTTCGACCAGGACGGCGGCACCGTCGTGCCGACCTCGATCGCGACCGGCGGCATCTTCCAGGAGCACACCACCACCGACTCGAGCTACCGCAGCCACAGCCACGAACTGCTGCTGCAGTCGGTCGGCGCCCGTACCGTCGACTGGCAGGTCGGCGCCTATTATGGCGCCGAGAAGAACAGCATCCGCTTCGACATCGCCGGCATGCAGGGCACCGAGGACGGCAGCGTGAACTGGCAGGGTTCCTTCATCCAGCCGAAGCAGACTGTCGACACCTCGGCCGTGTTCGGCCAGGCCACCTGGAACATCACCGACCAGTGGCACCTGACCGGCGGCGTGCGCTACACGCACGACAAGCGCGTGCACACCGGCGGGCGCGGCTACACCTGGGCGTATGACGCGAGCGTGCCGCAACTGCCGCTCAATCCGCAGATCGATCCGCGCGACCCGGCCAACGGCTACCAGGAAGGCGTGCCGAACGATGGTTCGTACAAGGACAACAAGGCCACCGGCCTGGTGCGCCTGAACTACGACATCGACCGCAACAACATGGTGTATGCCAGCGTGTCGACCGGCTACAAGTCGGGCGGCGTGCAGGACCGCGGCCTGCCCTACCAGCCCGAGACCCTCACCAACTACGAGATCGGCACCAAGAGCACCTTCCTGAACGGCGGCCTGCGCATCAACAACGCGCTGTTCTACATGGACTTCAAGGACTTCCAGTTCAACTCCCCGGTCAGCTTCCCGGACGGCAGCCGCGGCCTGGCGATCGAGAACGCCGAAGGCGCCGAAGTGTATGGTCTCGAGACCGAGATCGCGGCGCGGGTGGCCCAGGATGGCCGCCTGTCGATCGCCCTGGCGGTGCTCGACACCAAGCTGGGACGCCTGGTCGCCGGCTCCAACGACTATGCGCTGCCGCCCTGCACGGTCGACACCAGCATCAGCACCTGCCTCGACGTGACCGGCCACAAACTGCCGCACGCGCCGAAGTTCTCGACCACGGTGCAGTACCAGCACACCTTCCGCCTGGCCAATGGCGGCTCGCTGGTGCCGCGCATCACCGCGCGCTACGAGGATGACGTCGAGCTGAGCGTGTTCAACCTGGGCGAGGAAGACCGCCAGAAAGCCTATGCCACGGCCGACCTGGGCCTGCGCTACCAGCAGGACAAATGGTGGGTCGACGCCTTCGTGCGCAACGTCGGCGACAAGAAGGTCAAGACCAGCGCCTTCAACGGCTTCGGCCCGTGGCTCGCCCAATACAAGCCGCCACGCACGATCGGCATCAACTCGGGCTTCGATTTCTGATCGCCTCTTCGCGGCAGGACCGCTCGCGCGGCCTGCCGCTTTTTTTCCTGCCTCCGAGAGCTTCATGACCGACATCCGCAACGACTTCCCGCCCGACTTCACCTGGGGCGTGGCTACCAGCGCCTTCCAGATCGAGGGTGCATCGACCGCCGACGGCAAGGGCCCGTCGATCTGGGACACCTTCTGCCGCGATCCCGCCAACATCAAGGACAGCAGCGACGGCACGGTAGCCTGCGACCACTATCACCGCTACCGCGACGACGTCGGCCTGATGGCGCAGATCGGCGTGGATGCCTACCGCTTCTCGATGGCCTGGGCGCGCGTCCAGCCGGATGGCAAGGGCGCCTGGAACGAGGCCGGCTTCGGCTTCTACGACCGCCTGCTCGATACCCTGGCCGAACAGAACATCCGCGCCCACCTGACCCTGTACCACTGGGACCTGCCGCAAGGCCTGCAGGACGATGGCGGCTGGCTCAACCGCGACACCGCCCACCGCTTCGCCGACTACGCCCATGAGGTGGCGCGCCGCTTCGGCAGCCGCATCGAGGCGATCGCCACCCACAACGAACCGTGGTGCACCGCGAACCTCGGCTACGGCAACGCCCAGTTCGCGCCCGGCGTGGCCGACCTGAGGCAGTCGATCCAGGTCTCCCACCACCTGCTGCTGTCGCACGGCCTGGCGATGCGCGCCATGCGCGCGGTGAACAGCCCGGCCAGGCTGGGCATCGTGCTGAACCAGTGGACTGCCGATCCGGCGGCCGACACCCAGGCCGACCGCGACCTGGCCGCCTTCGAATACGCGCGCTCGGTGCAGTGGTTCATGGACCCGATCTTCAAGGGCCATTATCCCGAACTGGCCCTGCGCGGCCATGGCGCCAACGCGCCCGAGGTGCGCGCCGGCGACTTCGACATCATCCGCCAGAAGATCGATTTCCTCGGCTGTAACTACTACTTCCGCTCGTGGTGCAGCGCCGCCGGGCTGCCGGCGCCGGCGCCGCACGGCGTGACCGACATGGGCTGGGAGATCTACCCGCAAGGCCTGCCCGAGCTGCTGCTGAAACTCAAGGCCGAATACCCCGACCTGCCGCCGGTCTACATCACCGAGAACGGCATGGCCAACGCCGATGTGCTGGACAACGGCAGCGTGCATGACCCCGAACGCATCGCCTACGTGGCCAGCCACCTGGCGGCGCTGAAGCAGGCGATGGACGCCGGCGTCGACGTGCGCGGCTACTTCCTCTGGAGTTTGCTGGACAACTTCGAGTGGAACTCGGGCTACGCCAAGCGCTTCGGCATCGTGCACGTCGACTATGCGACCCAGCAGCGCACGCTGAAGGACAGCGCGCTGTGGTACCGCGACTTTTTGCGGGCACGCCGATGAACACCCGCTCGCCGCTGCTGTGGGTGCCGAGCGGCTACTTCACGATGGCGCTCGGCTACGTGATGCTCACCAGCGTTACCGCTATCATGTTCAAGAACCTGGGCATGGACAACGGCCGCGCCGCCCAGTATTCGAGCCTGCTGATCCTGGCGTACACGGCCAAGCCGCTGTTCGCGCCATTCGTCGAGATGGTGAGGACGAAAAAATTCTTCGTGCTGTGGTCGCAGATCCTGATCGGCGCCGGCTTCGCGGCGGTGGCGCTGCTGATGGCGCTGCCCGGCTACATGGTGTTCCTGATGGGAGTGTTCTTCGCGCTGTCGTTCGTCGGCGCCACCCAGGACATCGCCAGCGACGGCGTGTACGTCACCTCGCTCGACGCGCGCAGCCAGTCGCTGTACTGCGGCATCCAGAGCCTGTCGTGGAATATCGGCCCGATCGTCGCCTCGGGCGGCATGGTCTACCTGAGCGGCTGGCTGCACGCCTCCGTGTTCGGCCACGACCCGCGCGTGTTCGGCCCCGACTGGATCGACGCCTGGCGCATCATCTTCCTGCTGGTAGGCGGACTGACGCTGGCGATGGCGCTGTGGCACTGGCGCGTGATGCCCGACGGCGCGCGCGCCGCCGACACGCCGTCGAGCGCGAAGGACGCCGGCCGCATCCTGCTCGACGCCTTCGTCACGCTGTTCCAGAAGCCCGGCGTGTGGCGCATGATCGCCTTCGCCTTCCTGTTCCGCTTCAGCGTCGGCCTGCTGGAAAAGATCGGGCCGTTCTTCATGGTCGACCCGGCGTCGCAAGGCGGGCTGGGACTGTCGAACGAGATGCTGGGCCTGATCTACGGCACCTATGGCCTGGCCGCGGTGCTGGTCGGTTCGCTGCTGGGCGGCCTGTATGTCGCCAGGCGCGGCCTGAAGGCGACCCTGTTCGTGCTGTGCTGCGCGATCAACATCCCGAATGTGACCTTCCTGGCGATGAGCATCTGGATGCCGTCGAACCTGGTGGTCATCACGCTCGGCGTGGCGGTCGAAAAATTCTTCTTCGGCTTCGGCGCGGTCGGCTTCATGATCTACCTGATGCAGCAGCTCGCGCCGGGCAAGTACACCACCACCCATTATGCGTTCGGCACCGGCTTGATGGGGCTGTGCGGGCTGGTGACGGGAGTGGTCAGCGGACACCTGCAGCAGATGCTGGGATATGTCGGCTATTTCGCGCTGGTGATGGTGGCGACCATTCCATCGTTCATCGCGACCTGGTTCGCGCCGTTTCATCACGACGATGGCAGCCGCCCCGCCATCGAGGCCGAAGGCAAGCCGGCGCCGGCCTGAGCGTGGCCCTCAGCACGTCATGTCCGCGCAGGCGGGAATCCAGGTGTGCATGCATGGCCCCCTGCGTTTCCTGCCTGTAGCGGCGCAACGGACTTGGATTCCCGCCTGCGCGGGAATGACGGTCTTGCGGCCGCGGGGCGTGGTCATGGTGGTAATAATGACCATGGTTACCTCACCTGTCCCCGCCAGCAGCGCCGTCGGCTGCGCATATCGGCTGGCTTTACCTTCCCCGCCTTTACCTCCCTTTACATGCCCGCCCCTGTGCTATCGCCCTGCCACTGACGATAACCATGGACGACAAGCTACAGGAGGAACCATGGTCAGCAGCATCAGCGGCGCCAGTGCCGCGCAGGCAGTGTACGCACCCCGCGTCAATACCGGGCCGGCAGAAGCCACCACCCCACCGGCGCCGCCGGTCGACGACAGCGCCCCCGCGGCCACGCAAAGCGACGCATCGGCGGCGGCCGCGCGCCTCGGCGACCAGCTTGGCGCCGATGCCGACGCCGCGCGCGTGCAGCGCGCCGTCGATGAAGCGGGGACAACCGCCGCGGCCGGCGACACCGACGCTGCCGACGAGACCGCGTCCGGCGCGCAGGCGGCCCAGGAAACGGCCGGGGGCGTAGCGCAGGCCGGTGGTGCGGGGAGCGCCGGTGGTGCGGGGGCGGCTGGCGGCGCGAGCGCGGCATCGTCTTCCAGCAGTACCGATAATGACTATGTCGCCGAAGCCGACACCAATGCGGACAAGACCGTCAGCGACGAAGAACAGGCCGCATATGACGTCAAATTACGTCAACAGACCGAAAAACAGGCAGAGCAACGGTCGGTCGACACCGACGCGCCGGCCGACCAGAGCGCTGCCGTGCGCGCCGCGTATGGACAGGATGCAGCCACAGCCCCGGCGCTCGACATCACCGCCTGAGGTTCGAGGTTAGGCGGAAATGCTGCACCGCAACCGCATTTAAACGCAGTAAATTTCAAATAACCGAAGAAACGCGTTGTAGGCAGGACGTCAACTACGGTAGAGTATCGTGTTCCCAGAAGACTCTCCCGAGGCGGCGCATGCACGACCCCAGCCAAAACACGCCTGCCGGATTGTTGCCTGCGACGGACCTGAGCGCCCGCTGCGACCGGCCCTGGGGGCGTCGTGCGCAACCGGCCGGCCCCTTTTCCGCACCGGCGGCGCCTGACGCCGCCCGTCCGTCCGGCGTCGGCTCGCGCTGGCGCTGGCGCGCAGCCTGGCGCCATCCAGCCCGTCATACCTCCCGATTCGACCCAGCGCGCGCGGCTGCAGCCGCCGCGGACTTCTGTTGCAAGAAGTTACAAGCGATTCCCTACAGAAACTTCCAGCAGAATACAATGACAATATTGACCACACCTGTCCTGCGCGTCTGCGCCCGCCGCTATCTATGCCACTGCCCTGAAGGGTGACACCGAATGACATCGCTGCCACTGATCCTCCTCGTCCTCCTCCCCTTCACGGGCGCCTTCGTCGCCGCCTGTCTGCCGAATGGCTCGCGCAACCGTCCCGCGCTGGCCGCCGGCGCGTTCACCCTGGTGGCGCTCGTCACCGCCATCCTGCAGTTCGATACCCTTGCCGCCGGCAATGTGCTGAAATCGACGCACGAATGGCTGCCCATGTTCGGCCTGGACATCGTGCTGCGCCTCGACGGCCTGGCCTGGCTGTTCTCGATCATGGTGCTCGGCATCGGCCTGCTGGTGATCCTGTACGCGCGCTACTACATGTCCAGGAAGGACCCGGTGGCGCGTTTCTACGCCTACATGCTGGCCTTCATGGGTTCGATGATGGGCGTGGTCCTGTCCGGCAACCTGATCCAGCTGGTGGTGTTCTGGGAACTCACCAGCCTCACGTCCTTCCTCCTGATCGGCTACTGGCAGGACAGTAACGATGCCCGCCGCGGCGCGCGCATGGCGTTCACCGTCACCACCGCCGGCGGCCTGTGCCTGCTGACCGGCATGCTCACCATCGGCCACATCGTCGGCAGCTACGACCTGGACGTGGTGCTGGCGGCCGGCGACCAGCTCCGCGCCCACGCGCTGTACGTGCCGGCGCTGATCCTGGTGGCGCTCGGCGCGCTGACCAAGAGCGCGCAGTTCCCGTTCCACTTCTGGCTGCCGCACGCGATGGCGGCGCCCACCCCGGTGTCGGCCTACCTGCACTCGGCCACCATGGTCAAGGCCGGGGTGTTCCTGCTGATCCGCCTGTGGCCGGCCCTGGGCGGCACCCCGGAATGGACCTGGATCATCGGCGCCGCCGGTGTCACGACGCTCCTGATCGGCTCCTTCTTCGCGATCTTCCAGCACGACATGAAGGGCTTGCTGGCGTATTCGACCATCAGCCACCTGGGCCTGATCACGGTGCTGATGGGGATCGGCAGCCCGCTGTCGGTGGTGGCGGCGATCTTCCACGTGATGAACCACGCGGTGTTCAAGGCGTCGCTGTTCATGGCGGTCGGCATCGTCGACCACGAGACCGGCACCCGCGACATGCGCGTGCTGCGCGGCCTGAAACGCGCGATGCCGGTCACCGCGGCGCTGGCGATCGTGGCCTCGGCCGCGATGGCCGGCGTGCCGCTGATGAACGGCTTCCTGTCGAAGGAGATGTTCTTCGCCGAGACCACCCACGTGGGCGGCAGCGACGACTGGTCCATGTCCTACGCCGCCGTGGCGATGGGCATCTTCAGCGTGGCCTACTCGCTGCGCTTCATCAGCGTGTTCTTCGGACAGCTGGCGCGCGACCTGCCGAAGGAGCCGCACGAGCCGGTGCGCTGGATGCGCTTCCCGGTCGAATGCCTGGTGGTGCTGTGCATCGCGGTCGGCGTCATGCCCGATCGCGTGGTCGGCGACGTGCTGGCCGTGGCTTCCAGCTCGGTGCTGGGCACGGCCATGCCCGAATACGACCTGGCGATCTGGCACGGTTTCAACCTGCCGCTCCTGATGAGCGGCGTGGCGCTGGTGGTCGGTGCCCTGTTCTACGTGCTGCTGCTGCGCCGCCACGATCTGCGCGAGCGCACCGAAGTGCCGGTGCTGCACCGCCTCAAGGGCGCGCAGGCCTACGAGAACGTGATGCTCGGCCTGTCGGTGGGCGCCAACTGGCTGATCCGCAAGACCGGCACCCGCCGCCTGCAGCCGCAGCTGCTGATGCTGATGGCCTTCATGATCGCCGCGCCGCTGCTGCTGGTCGATCCGCTGCCGTCGCTGCCGGCGCTGTCGGTCCATCAGCTCGATCCGCTGTTCGCGGTGCTGTGGCTGATCGGCGCCGGCTGCGCGCTGGGCGCGGCCTACAAGGCCAAGTACCACCGCCTGGCGGCACTGTCGATGGTCGGCGGCACCGGCATCGTCACCGCGATCACCTTCGTGTGGCTGTCGGCGCCCGACCTGGCGCTGACCCAGCTGATGGTGGAAACCGTGACCACGGTGCTGATCCTGCTTGGGCTGCGCTGGCTGCCGCCGCGCTTCGCGCCGAAGGAGCTCAAGGCCAAGGCCCCGGCCAGCACCTGGTTCCGGCGCGCCCGCGACGGCTTCATCGCGGTGGCCGGCGGGCTTGGCATCGCTGCCGCCAGCTACGCGATCCTGGTGCGCAATCCGCCGCCGTCGATCGGCGAATTCTTCGTGCTGCGCGCGCTGCCCGAAGGTGGCGGCTCGAACGTGGTCAATGTGCTGCTGGTCGACTTCCGCGGCTTCGACACCATGGGCGAGATCACCGTGCTGTCGGCCGTTGCCCTGACCGTGTATGCGCTGCTGCGCCGCTTCCGCCCCGCCACCGAATCGATCGCGATCCCGGTCCAGCAGGCCAACGACGTCGATCCGGCCGTCAGGCAGACGCCGGACGTGCAGGCCACCAGCGGCTACCTGATGGTGCCGGCCGTGTACCTGCGCCTGCTGCTGCCGGTGATGGGCGTGATGGCGGCCTACTTCTTCATGCGCGGCCATAACCTGCCGGGCGGCGGCTTCGTCGCCGGCCTGATCTTCGCCACCGCGCTGATCGTGCAGTACATGGTGGCCGGCACCGACTGGGTCGAATCGCACCTGCGCCTGCGCCCGCACCGCTGGATCGCCTGGGGCCTGGTGTGCGCCTGCGCCACCGGCCTGGGCGCCTGGTTCCTCGGCTATCCGTTCCTGACCAGCCACACGGCACACGTCACGCTGCCGCTGCTCGGCGAGATCCATGTGCCGAGCGCCTTCTTCTTCGATGTGGGCGTGTTCCTGGTGGTGGTCGGATCCACCATGCTGACCCTGGTCGCCCTGGCACACCAGTCGCTGCGCAGCCACCGCGCGGCGGCCGACGCCACCCGCGCCACCATCCCGCCCGCCAAGGAGATCTTCTGATGGAGCTTGTCATTTCGCTCGCCATCGGCATCGTGTTCGGCTCCGGCATCTGGCTGGTCCTGCGTCCGCGCAGTTTCCAGGTGCTCGCCGGCCTGATGCTGATGTCCTATGCCGTCAACCTGTTCATCTTCGTGATGGGCCGCCTGTGGGTCGACAAACCGCCGCTGACGCATGCGGGCACGATCCCCGACCCCGCCGCGCTGGCCGACCCGCTGCCGCAGGCGCTGGTGCTGACCGCGATCGTCATCGGCTTCGCCACCACCGCACTGTACCTGGTGGTGATGATCGGTTCGCGCGGCCTGACCGGCACCGACCACGTGGATGGCAAGGAGCCTGAATTATGAGTTTGCACTGGACCCAGCACCTGATCCTGGTGCCGATCCTGCTGCCCCTGCTGGTGGGCGCCCTGCTGGCGCCCCTCACCCAGGGCTGGCACCGCCTGAAATTCTGGGCCAGCTATGCCTCGCTGCTGGGCATGCTGGCGACCGCGCTGGCCCTGATCCAGATGACCGACGGCGGCCACTGGGACGACGGCATGGGCGTGTACCTGGCCGCCAACTGGAGCGCGCCGTTCGGCATCGCCCTGCTGGCCGACCGCCTGAGCGCGCTGATGCTGCTGCTCGCCGCCGTCCTCGGCCTGGCGTCGCTGCACTTCACCAAGAAGCGCTGGGGCAAGATCGGCGTGCACTACCACACGATGTTCCAGTTCCTGATGATGGGCATCAATGGCGCCTTCCTGACCCACGATCTGTTCAACCTGTTCGTGTTCTTCGAGGTGATGCTGGCCGCGTCGTACGGCCTGGTGCTGCACGGGTATAACGCCGAGCGCATCCGCGCCAGCATGCAGTACATCGCGATCAACCTGGCCGCCGCCCTGATGTTCCTGCTCGGCACGGCGATGATCTACGCCACTACCGGCACGCTCAACATGGCCGACCTGGCCGCGCGCGTGGCCACGCTGGACGGCGAGGAACTGGCCCTGCTCAAGGTCGGCGCCACCGTGCTGGCGCTGGCCTTCCTGACCAAGGGCGCCATGTGGCCGCTGGGCTTCTGGCTGCCGACCACCTACGCCGCGGCCTCGCCGCCGGTGGCGGTGATGCTGGTGCTGATGACCAAGGTCGGCGCCTACATCGTGCTGCGTTTGTGGCTGCTGATCTTCTCGGACAGCGCTGGCGCCGCCGCCGGTTTCGGCCAGGACGCGCTGCTGTATGCCGGCATGGCCACCATCGTGTTCGGCGCGGCCGGCATGCTCTCGACCGATACCGCCGGGCGCATGGCCGGCTATGGCGCGATCATTTCGTCCGGCACGCTGCTGGCGGTGATCGGCTATGGCCAGCCGTCCCTGGTAACGGCCGGGATCTATTACCTGATCGGCTCGACCATCGCGGTGGCCGCCTTCCTGCTGCTGATCGAACTGATCGACCGCATCCGCAGCCCGCGCTCGGCGATGCTGGCGCTGACGATGGAAGCGTTCGCGGTCGAGGATGCCCCGGCCGAGCCGAGCGGGCGCGGCGTGCCGGCCGCGATGGCCTTCGTGTCGCTGGCCTTCGCCGCCTGCGCGCTGATGATCGCCGGCCTGCCGCCCCTGTCGGGCTTTGTCGCCAAGTTCAGCATGTTCCATGCGCTGCTCAACCCACCGGCGGTGGTCGACAGCGTGTCGACCGGCGTGGTGCCGGCCAGCGGCTGGATCCTGATGGCGCTGATCGTCCTGTCCGGCCTGATCGCCGTGATCTCGATGATGCGCTTTGGCGTGCGCACCTTCTGGGCCAACGCCGGCGCCGAGCCACCCAAGCTGCACCGCACCGAGGTCGTGCCGGTGCTGTTCCTGCTGTCGCTGTCGGTCCTGATGACGGTGCAGGCCAACTCGCTGTTCAGCTACCTCGAGCGCGCCAGCGCCGACATCCACCGCCCGTCCACCTATGTCAGCCGCGTCCTGTCCGAACCATCGGTGCCGGCCCCGGCCTCGACATCCCCTTCGGAGGCGCCATGAAACGCTGGCTTCCCTATCCCTTCGTGACGCTGGCGCTGTGCGGCCTGTGGCTGCTGCTGAACCAGACCCTGTACCCCGGCCACATCCTGCTCGGCCTGGCGCTGGGCGTCGCTGCGCCGGTCTTCACCCGCCACCTCAATCCGCTCGGCTATCCCAGCATCAGGAAACCGGTGGTGCTGGTGCGCCTGCTCGGTTTCGCCGCGGTCGAGGTGGTGCGTTCGTGCATCAACGTCAGCCGCATCATCCTGCTGGCCGACTACGCCAACCTGAACTCGCAGTTCATCCGCGTGCCCCTGACCATGCGCGACCCGTACGGCCTGGCGGCGCTGTCCTGCCTGATCAACATGACGCCGGGCACGGTGTGGACCGAGCTGCAGCCGCACAAGGACGACCCCGAGCGCCACGAACTGATCCTGCACGTGTTCGACCTGCACGATCCCGAGTGGTGGGTCGATACCATCAAGACCCGCTACGAACAGCCCTTGCTGCAAATTCTGAAAACGGAGGCCCCCCATGGCGACCCTGCTTGAAGTGTCGATCGGCTTCGCCCTCGTGTGCGTGCTGGCGGCGATGGTGCTGTGCACCGGACGCCTGTTGATCGGGCCATCGGCCCATGACCGCGTGCTGGCGCTGGACACCCTGTGGATGTGCGCCATGCTGCTGGCGCTGGTGCTGGGCATCCGCTTCGGCACCCAGATCTATTTTGAAGTGGCGATGCTGATCGCCCTGGTCGGCTTTGTTTCCACCATCGCCATGGCCAAGTTCCTGATGCGTGGGGAGATCATCGAATGAGCGGCCTCGAACACCTGCCCGACTGGGCTGCCCTGCTGGTCTCGCTCCTGCTGATCGTCGGCGGCAGCATCGTCCTGATCGGCGCGCTCGGCCTGATGCGCCTGCGCACCTTCTACCAGCGCATCCACGGCCCGGCGATCACGATCACGCTGGGCGCCGGCAGTCTCCTGATCGCATCGATGCTGTACTTCACGGTGGCGCAATCGCGTCCGGTCGTGCACGAGATCATCATCACGCTGTTCGTGCTGCTCACGGCGCCGGTGGTGTCGATGATGATCATGCGCGCCGCCGTGTACCGCGACCTGCGTGCCCGCAGGGGCGATTCGGGCGCGACGGCGGGCGAAGTCTACGCCGAATCGCGCGAATAGATCGCGCGTGCCGGCGCCGCGGCGCTGCATGATGTTGTTCCTGGATGAGGGCAGGCCAGCTTTCACGCTGGCCGATCGGGGAGGCCTGCATGCTTGCGCCGCAGGCGTCTTCGCCAACGGCATGTTCGGCTAGCGCGCCACCAGCAACAGCGTCGAATAAATACAACAGCAACATAAAACAGATTGCGCGCCGCAACAGTGTTAGCGCTATCAAATTCGACGCGACCCACTGCCCAATGACAACCTGGACGCCGCATCGGTCCCGCTGCCCGTCGTTCCTTCCTTCCTCCTGAACGTTGTGCTGCATCGCAGCATCGATTCCGTATTTACAAATCGCCTTTACTCGATAACACTGCATTGACGCAATGTTAGCGCTAACGGTCTGGAGGATTCCGATGTCGGCAACGCCCACCATGTCACCCACGCCCTGCCCTGTCATTACCATGCGCTGGGTCGTCATGGGCGTCAGCGGATCGGGCAAGAGCACGGTCGGCGCCGCGCTGGCGCAGCGGCTGGGTGTGCCGTTCCTGGAAGGCGACGCCTACCATCCGCCCGCCAACGTCAGCAAGATGATGGCCGGCATCCCGCTCGACGACGCCGACCGCGCCGGCTGGCTCGCCGCCCTGGCGGCCGACATCGGCGCGGCGCACGCGTCCGGCCAGGGCCTGGTGCTGTCGTGTTCCGCGCTCAAGCGCGGCTACCGCGACCTGCTGCGCGGCGCCGATCCGGGCCTGCGCTTTGCCCACCTAACCGGTCCGCGCCCGCTGATCGCGGCGCGCATGCAGTCCCGGCCCGGCCACTACATGCCGCCCGCTCTGCTGGACAGCCAGCTGGGCATCCTCGAGCCGCTCGGGGCCGATGAAGCCGGCCTGACCCTGGATATCACCCTGGCGCCATCCGCGCTGGTGGAACGCATCACCGCAAGCCGCTGACGCTGAAGCGGACGAGTACCTGTTGCACGCTGTCGCGCAGCCACCCACAGAAGGGGCGCGCATCCCACAACCAGCATCGAGGAGACACCACCATGCGTACCACCATCGAAAGGACGTTGCTCAGCCTCGCCGTCGCCGGCGCCTGCTGGACGATCGGCGCCGCCCATGCGCAGCAAGCCCCAGCGGCCGCCCCACCGGCCGCCGGCGCCGACACCGCGGCGACGGACAGCGCGCCATCCAGCGCCGCACCTGCCGATGCATCGGCTGCATCGGCTGCATCGGCTGCATCGGCAGCATCGGTTGCATCAGTTACACCGGTTGCATCGGCGGCACCGGCCGCGCCGGTCGCCGCGCCCGCCGCCAGCGTGGTGCGCGTTTCCGGGTCGCGCATCGCCGCGCGCGGCTTCACCCAGCCGACACCCACCACCAGCCTGACCACCGCCGACCTGGAAAAGGCCGCCAAGCCGAATCTGTTCAACACGCTGGCCGAGCTGCCCGCCCTGCAGGGCAGCACCGGCCGCACCACCAGTACCAACAGCACCAGCAGCGGCATCCAGGGCCTGAGTTCCCTGAGCCTGCGCGGCCTGGGCACGATCCGGACCCTGACCCTGCTCGACGGCCAGCGCGTGGTCGGCGCCAATGTCACCGGCGTGACCGACGTCAGCCAGTTCCCGCAATTGCTGGTCAAGCGGGTCGACGTGGTGACCGGCGGCGCTTCGGCCTCGTATGGTTCGGACGCGGTCGGCGGCGTGGTCAACTTCGTCACCGACAAGACCTTCACCGGCTTCAAGGCCAATGTACAGGCCGGGCAAACCAGATACGACGACGACCGCGGCGCCACCGTGCAGGCGGCCTGGGGTCGGGCTTTTCTGGACAACCGCGTGCACGTGACTGCCAGCGCCGAATTCACCAAGGAGAACGGGATCGATTCGCCCGGCTTCGGCGAGGTGGGGCCGAACGGACGCACCTGGTACAAGAACCCGGCGTACTCGGTGCGCCCGCTGAACCAGACCGGCGACGGCTTGCCGCAATACCGCGTCATCGAGCACGCGCAGCAGTACCAGTACGCGAAATATGGCCTGATCACGAATGGCCCGCTGCAGGGCATCGGGTTCGGCGACGGCGGCGCGCCCTACCAGTTCCAGTATGGCTCGGGCGGGCGGCCGACCGGCACCGGCGCGGTCACCGGCTGCGTCAATCCGTTCTGCATCGGCGGCGACTTGAGCGGCAGCGTGGGCGCCGGCACCAACCTGGCCATGAACTTCAAGCGCCAGGTGGCCTACACCCGCGTGTCGTTCGACCTCGATGCGCGCAACGAGATCTACTTCACCGCCAACTACGGCCAGGTGGCGTCCGAATTCTCGCCCAATCCGGGCGCGGCCAAGAACGCCAATCTGACGATCCAGTGTTCGAATCCGTTCCTGCCGGCGTCGATCGTCGCGGCCTGCGCGCAGAACGGCATCACCAGCTTCGGGTACGGCACCGCCAACGCGATCTTCCCGTCGAATATCAATGTGCACCCGACCCGCACCCAGCGCCGCTTCGTGGTCGGCGCCGACGGCCAGTTCACGCTGTTCGGGCGCGACTGGGCGTACGACGCCTACCTCACGCATGGCGAAAACAAGACCAACCTCGACGCGCGCGATATGATCCTCAACCGGCGCTACGATGCCGCGATCGATGCGGTGCGCACACCGGGCGGCGGCATCGCCTGCCGCAATCCGGTGGCCGTGGCCGCGGGCTGCGTGCCGCTCAACATCATCGGCAACAACCCGATCGACCCGGCAGCGTGGGCCTATATTGCCCCCGAGAACGGCCCGCGCCAGCGCACCACGCAAAGCCAGGACGTGGGCAGCTTCAACCTCAACGGCGAACTGTTCGACGGCTGGGCCGGGCCGGTCTCGCTGGCCACCGGCGCCGAATACCGGCGCGAGAAGTACCGTGTACGTGGCGACGCGTATGGCAATGGCGTGGCTCCCGGCTCGCCGAGCGATGCCCGCTATCCGGCCGATCCGCTGCTCAACAATGTCGTGGGCAACAACTGGTACGCCGGGAATTTCCATAACGGCGAAGGCAGCTACAACGTGCGCGAAGCGTACCTGGAGCTGAACATCCCGCTGCTCAAATCGGCTACCTGGGGCGAGGCCAATCTCAACCTGGCCGACCGCGAAACCAGGTACAGCACCGCCGGCAGCGTGGGCAGCTGGAAAATCGGCGCCACCTGGCAGACGCCGATCGATGGCCTGCGCCTGCGCGGCGTGACCTCGAAGGACGTGCGCGCACCGAACCTGAGCGAACTGTTCGCCGCGCCGGTGGTCGTCAACAACGTGGTCCAGTACCAGGGCAACACGATCAGCGTGCAGGAACGCACGGTCGGCAATACCGCGCTGCGCCCCGAGATCGCACGCAACCATTCGGTCGGCATCGTGCTGAACCAGCCGCGCTGGGCGCCGGGCTTCTCGATCTCGGCCGACTACTTCGACATCGAGATCGCGGACATGATCTCGGTGCTCACCAGCCAGCAGGAAGTCGACCTGTGCGTGGCCGGCAACCAGGACATCTGCGCCGCGATGGTGCTGGACAACCCGGGCAGCAACTACGTCACGGTGCAGAACTTCAACGTCGCCTCGCTGCGCGCCAAGGGCTTCGATATCGAGACTGCGTACCGGACCGGACTCGATCGCGTCGGCCTGCCGGGCCGCTTCACCTTCCGCGCGCTGGCCACGCGCAACCTGCACTTCATCACCGATTCGGGCGTGGTCGGCACCATCCCGGTGGATGCCGCCGGCTCGAACATGGGCAACACGCCGAAGTGGAAGCTGCTGGCGCAGCAGACCTGGGACCACGACAAGCTGAGCCTGACGCTGACCGAGCGCTGGATCAGCGACGGCACCTACCGCAACGACTTCATCGAGTGCCAGACGAATTGCCCGGTGTCGACGCTGATCCATCCGACCATCTACAGCAACCGCATGAAGGGCGCCACCTACCTCGACTTCGGCGGCAGCTACCAGTTGTCGAAAGCGCTGCAGTTGTACTTCAAGGTCGACAACCTCACCGACGAGTCACCCGAGCCGGCGCCGCAGACCAACGCCAGCTTCGGCATCAATCCGGCGCTGTACGACGTGGTCGGGCGTACCTACCGGGTCGGCCTGCGCTACGGTTTCGACTAGGGCGGCGCCGTGTGGAACCTCGTGTGCGTGCTGCTCGCGGTCGGCCTGCTGACGCTGCTGATCGCGTGGGGCAAGGTGCAGCCGCTGCTGGCCTTCATCGCCGCCGCATTGCTGGCCGCCCTGTTGCTGGGCGTGCCGCCGGCGCGGATCCCGGCCGCGATCGAGAAAGGCATCGGCGACCTGCTCGGCTCCCTGGTGGCGGTGATCTGCCTGGGCGCCGTGTTCGGCAAGCTGGTCGCCGACAGCGGCGCCGCGCGCCGTATCGCGACTTGCCTGCTGGGCGCCCTGGGGCCGCGCCGCATCCCGGTGGCGCTCACCATCACCGGCTTCGTGGTCGGTATTCCGCTGTACTACAACGTCGGCTTCGTGCTGCTGGTGCCACTGGTCTTTTCGCTGGTGTCCGGGTCCGGGCGGCCCGCGGTGGCGCTGGCGGTCCCGCTGCTGGCCGGCCTGTCGATCGCGCACGGCTTCCTGCCGCCGCATCCGTCCCCGACCGCGCTGGTGGCGTCGATTGGCGCCGACATGGGCGCCACGCTGTTGTACGGGATCGTGGTCGCGGTGCCGACGCTGGTCATTGCCGGCCCGCTGTTCGCCATGACGCTGCGCGGCATCGCCGCACGCCCGGCAGCGATATTCCAGCACGGCGGCGCGCCCGCCCCGGCCGCGCTGCCCGGCGCCTTCAACAGCTTTGCCACCGCCCTGCTGCCGGTGCTGCTGCTGGGCGCGACCACGCTGCTTGCCATGGCGCGGCCCGACCTGGATGGCGCGCTGGCATTCTTCGCCAGCCCGCTGGTGGTGATGCTGCTGTCGTATGCGGTGGCCGTCGTCACGCTGGGCCTGGCGCGCGGCCAGCGCCTGGCCGGCGTGATGGCGGGCGCGGGCGACGCGATGCGCGACATCGCGCCGATCCTGCTGATCATCGCCGGCGCCGGTGCGCTCAAGCAGGTGCTGGTCGAATCCGGCGTGAGCGCCGCATTGGGCGCACTGCTGGGCAGCCTGCCGGCGCCACCATTGGTACTGGGCTGGCTGGTCGCCACCGTGATCCGCATCTGCCTCGGCTCGGCCACGGTGGCCGGCGTGACGGCGGGCGGCATCGTCGCGCCGCTGGTGCACTCGTCCGGGGTCGATCCGAACCTGATGGTGCTGGCGATCGGCGCGGGAAGCCTGATGTGCAGTCACGTCAACGATTCGGGCTTCTGGATGTTCAAGGAATATTTTGGCCTGTCGCTGAAGGACACCTTCCGCTCCTGGACCGTGATGGAGACGCTGGTCGGCGTGTTCGGGCTGCTGTTCGTGATGCTGTTGTCGCTGTTCCTGTCGACGTGATCCTGCTGGGGAAACCATGATGATGATGACTTCTGTTCTGGTGCGTGTTGTGGCATGTGCATTGATGCTGGCCGCGGGCGCGGCGCAGGCAGTGCCGGCAGTGCCGGCGGCCTCGGTCTCGGCCTATCCGGCGATGCCGGTCGATCCGCGTGCGGTCGTGGTGCGCGCAACGGGCGACGGTGCGACCGACGACAGCGCCGCGATCCAGGCCGCGCTCGACCAGGCCGCCAACGGTGGCCAGGGCGGCCTGGTATTCCTGCCGTCCGGGCGCTACCGCATCACGCGCTCGCTCCTGATCCCGCTGGCAGTGCGGCTGTACGGCGTCGGCCCCACGCGCCCGGTGCTGCTGCTGGCCCCGGGCACGCCGGGCTTCCAGAAAGGCGTGGCGAACATGGTGATCTTCACCGGTGGCGACCAGTACCAGGTGGGCAAGGTGCCGGTGCCGGTGCCGAGCGCCGTCCCGTTCAGCGAAAAGGTGCGCGATGCGAATTCGTCGACCTTCTATTCGGCGCTGTCGAACGTCGACTTCGAGATCAAGGACGGCAACCCGGCCGCCGCCGCGGTGCGCATGCACACGGCCCAGCACTCGAACCTGAGCCACATCGATTTTCATATCGGGACGGGCCTGGCCGGGGTCTACCAGGTCGGCAACCTGGCCTACAACCTGCGCTTCTATGGCGGGCGGTATGGCATCCTGGCCGAGAAGACCTCGCCGGCCTGGCAGTTCACGCTGATGGATTCGCGCTTCGAGGGCCAGCGCGACGCAGCCATCCGCGAACACGAGGCCGGCCTGACGATGGTCAATGTCGACATCCGCGACACGCCGGTCGGCATCGAGATCGACCGCGGCTACGGCGACTGGTTGTGGGGCAAGGACGTGCGCTTCGAGAATGTCGGCAAGGCCGCGCTCATCGTCAGCAACGAAGACAATGTGTACACCCAGGTGGGCTTGCAGAACGCCAGCGCGCGCAACGTGCCGACCTTCGTGCGCTTTCGCGACAGCGGCCGGACACTGGCCGGCAAGGGCCGCGACTACCGGGTCACCGAATTCAACTACGGCCTGTTCGTGGACAGGATGGGCGAGCCGGGCCGGTTCGCGACCAGCTACAAGACGGCGGCGCTGCCGGCCGCCACGGCGCCGGCACGCGCGCTGCGGCCGCTCCCCTCGTCCCGCGAGTGGGCGAACGTGCTGGATTTCGGCGCGCGCGGCGACGGCGTCACCGACGACACCGCGGCGATCCAGAAAGCGCTCGATACCCACCGCACGGTCTACCTGCCGCTCGGCTTCTATGTGGTCAACGACACGATCCGCATGCGGCCGGACACCGTCATCGTGGCCCTGCATCCGGGCCTGACCCAGCTCCTGATCCCGAACGGCTCGCCCGCATTCCAGGGCCTCGGTACGCCGAAAGCACTGCTGGAGAGCGCGCGCGGCGGCGACGCCATCGTGTCGGGCATCGGCCTGGCCACCGGTGAAGTCAACAACCGCGCGGTGGCGCTGCTGTGGCGCGCCGGCGCGCAGTCGCTGGTGGACGACGTACGCATCCAGGGCGGCCACGGCACCCGCCTGTACGACGGCAGCCGCGCCGACCCGTACCGGAAGGATGCGAAGTTCGACACTACCGCGCACTGGGACCGCCAGTATCCGAGCGTCTGGGTCACCGACGGCGGCGGCGGCACCTTCTCCGGCATCTGGTCGCCGAGCGGCTATGCGCAGGCCGGCTTCTACGTGACCGACACCACCACGCCGGGCAAGGTCTACCAGCTCTCGGCCGAGCACCATGTGCGCGCCGAGATCGTGCTCGACCGCGTGCAGAACTGGGAATTCCTGGCGCCGCAGACCGAAGAGGAGATCCGCGACGGCGCCGATGCGGTTTCGCTCGAGATCCGCAACTCGAAGAACCTGCTGTTCGCGAACTACCACGGCTACCGCGTCACGCGCTCCACCAAGCCGATGCCGGCGGCGGTCCTGATCACGAATTCCAGCGACATCCGCTTTCGCAACGTGCACGTGAACGGCGAAAGCGGCTACGCCACCTGCGACGAGAATGGCTGCGCGACCTACCTGCGCGCCAGCAGGTTCGCCTACGAGAATGCGATCCGCGACGTCGGGACCAGGCTGGAGGTGCGCGAGCGCGAGTTCGCCGTGTTCGACTACAACGGCAGGCAGCGCAGCGCCCCCGCGCCACAGGGCAAGGTGGTGAAACTCGCAGGCGGCTTCCATGCGCTCGGCGGCGCCGCGGTCGACGCCGCGGGCAAGCTGTATGTCGTGGACCGCCACTGGAAGCGCATCTTCAGCTGGACGAAGGACGACGGCCTGGTGGTGGTGCATGACGCCCCGCTCGACCCGGTCAACCTGGCGATCGACGCCAGCGGCAATGTGATGGTGCTGTCGTCGTACGGGCCGCAGGCAAGCGTGTATGCGTTCAGGCCGGACGCGCCGGCGGCAGGCATCACGCCGATTGCCCCGACGCCGGTCATGCGCAGGAAAGGTGCGCGGGTGGCGGTGCCGGTCAACTTCTGGCAGAACGGCGAGTTCAGGGACCAGCTGGATGTCGATACCCACGAATTCACCACGCTGGCCGAGATGTTCGCGCGCGACGTGGCGCTGCCGAAGGCGAACGAATACGTCTCGCCCGACGCCAGCCTGGTGCTGCCCGCCTACCGGGTGCTGCGCCAGGGCGCGCCAGACCACCTGGGCTGGCGCTGGGCCGATTCGCTGCAGGCGCACGGCTTCGTGAGCGCGCCGGTGGGCCAGCGCGTGGTGTTTACCAACAGCTCCGAGAACCGCACCTACAGCGGCGTGGTCAACGAGGGTGGCGGCTTGACCGATTTGACGCTGCTGGCCAAGCGCGGCGGCGAAAGCGCGGCGCTGGCGCCGAACGGCGACCTGTATGTCGCCAACGGCCAGGTATTCATCCATGACCGCAACGGCAAGCCGAAGGGGCGGTTCGACGTGCCGGAGCGCCCGCTGCAGCTGATCTTCGGCGGGCCGGGCAAGCGCACGCTGTTCATCCTCGGCCACCACACGCTGTACGCGGCGCAGGTCGACTGAGGAGGCGGCATGGGACACACGACGAAGGCGCTGGTCGCCGTGATGCTGGCAGTGGCGGCATCAGGCAGCCTGGCCGACAGCCAGTACAAGCTGCTGGTACTGGCCATGCCCGGAAAGTACCACTACGAATACATCCCGATCGCGCGCGACAGCCTGGAACGGCTGGCAAAGCTGCACGCCTTCGAACTGACCTACACCAGCAAGCCGCAGGCGTTCGACGGCGACTTGCGCCAGTATGCGGCGGTGATGTTCCTGAACACGCCGGGCGAAGAGCTGAACGCCGCCCAGCGCAGCCGCTTCGAAGCGTATATGCGCGGCGGCGGCAATGCGATCGTGGTGCACCGCGCGGCGATCACGCCGCCGGGCGAATGGCCGTGGTACGAACGGCTGGTGGGCCGCCGGGTAGGCGTGCATCCGATGCTGCAGACCGGCGTGGTGACGACAATCGACCCCGGGTTTCCCGCGACCTTCGGCATCCCGGCGCGCTGGATCTGGAGCGACGAGTTCTACGTCACCACCAATCCCTTCGACGTGACGATCGATCCGGTGCTGAACGTGGACGAATCGAGCTACGACCCGACGAAGATCTGGCCGGGCCAGGTCAGCAAGGGCATGGGCGAGCAGCACCCGGTCGCCTGGCATCACCGGTACGAGGCGGGCCGCGTGTTCGTCACCACGCTCGGGCATAACGGCGAAATGTACCGCGACCCGCAGTACCTGGCGCACCTGATGGGCGGCATCTACTGGGCCGCGACCGGGCTGGGACGGCAGCCGACGCCGGCCGGGATCACCGTCTCAGGCGCCGCCATCCCAGCACCAGCCCGCTGACGCTCAGCGCCGCGCCCAGCAGGCACAGGACGATCACCACCACGTCCCACACCGGCCGCATGCGCAGGAAGGCGAAGTCGAGCTGGTGCAGGCCGTTGAACAGCCAGCGGTTCCAGCGGTGATCGCGGTCGACGTAGCCGGCCAGCCGGCCTTGCGCCGGGTCGATGTAGAACACCGGCGCCGATGCGAGATCGAAGCGGACGCGCAGCACCGGCAGCACAGCTTCGCGGTGGTGGCTGTAATGGTAGTCGTCAGGCGCATGCAGCATGTCGGCGTGCATGGCGGCTCCTGGCCGCAGCGCCTGCGCCGCGCGCAGCAGCACATCCGGCGCAAGCTGCACGACCGGTGTGGCGGTCGCCGCGTCGAACAGGCGGCGGCCATCGGGCGTCAAGGCGCTCAGGTAGAGCCGGCCGCCGACGCGGCGCCATTCCAGTTCCAGCACGCCCGCTTGCGCGCGCAGCAGCGTGCCCGGGTCGACCAGGTCGTCGCGCACCAGCGCGCCGCCGGCAAACGCCAACCGGTCCCGCCCCGTGATGCCGCCGCCCGACGGAAAGCCGAACGGCCCCACCGACAGCCACCCGCTGAACAGCCAGGTGATCGCCAGCATGCCGATGCCGAGTCCCAGCCAGTGATGCCAGGCCTGCCAGCCCCGGTATGGCGACATGCGGTCCTGCGCGTAGCGCCGCCGCACCCGCAGGCGCTGGATACCCAGCACCATGCCGCTGACCGCCAGCAGCAGCGCCGCGCCGGACGTCCACATCACCGCCTGGCGCCACGCCTCGTTGTGCCTGCGCAGCGGCGTCAGGTACACCCAGTGGATCACCGAACCGGCCCAGTTCCAGGCGCGCTCGCCGCGCGTGGTGTCGCGCACCAGCTCTCCGGTGCGGCCGGACACGTACAGCACGCTGCCGGCGGCATCGTCGGCCGCCACGCGGTACAGGGGCTGGTGCACGCGCACCGCGCCGAAGGTCCACTGGTCCAGTTCGACGGTGTCGATGGTCAGCGCACGCGCGCCGGGTGCGGCGCTGCGGGCACTGTGCGCGGCGATGTCGCTGTCGACGGCCAGCGGGGCACCGCTGTCGGCCCATACCGAGTGCCAGCGTGTGTCGTGCTGGAAGTGATACGCGGGGCGGCCCGCCACGCTGGTCAGGCGCACTGCATCCGGCATGCCGGACAGCGCGGTGGCGGTCCATGCGGCATCCGCATCCACCTGCACATGCGCGGCGTCGAGCGGCTGCAGCCAGGCCATGCGCTCCTGCTCCGTCAGCTCCGGATACGGCACGTACATCATGACGATGCCCGAGCCGAACCACAGCAGCACCAGCAGCCCGATGCCGATGCCGAGCCAGCGGTGCCACAGGTGCAGCTGCCGTTTCACGGAACCCATCGACGGCGCGGTCAGTAACGCCAGTGGACGGTCAGCTCGGCGTTGCGGCGCTCGCCCAGCAGGTATTGCGAAGCGCCGTACGACGTCACCGCGTACAGCCTGTTCGCCAGGTTGCGCAGGTTCAGCTGCAGCTGCAGATTGCGCGCTACGCTCCAGCCGATCGAGGCGTCCAGCGTGGTGTAGGCCGGCAGCGCCTGCGTGTTGGCGTTGCTGATGAAGCGCTCGCCCACGTAGCGCAGGCCGGTGCTGGCGCGCCAGGCGCCGGCGTGGTGGCTGAGCCACAGGTTCGACGACACCTTCGGCACGTCGGACGGGCGGTTGCCGGCGCGTGAAATCGGGCCGGATGCATTCCCTGCTTCGAGCAGCGCATCGAATTCGGCATCGGTATAGGCCAGATTGCCCTCCAGGCGCCAGCCCTCGGCCAGTTTCACGCTCGCGCTCACTTCCGCCCCTTGCGAGGTCTGCGCGCCGCCCTGGACCGACAGCGCCGCATTGTTCGGGTCGCGCGTGATGATGTCGTCCTTCTTGATGCGGTACAGCGCGGCGGTCCATTCGGCGCGCCCGCCGGCGACGATCTGCTTGACGCCCGCCTCGACCTGGCGCGCATCGGTGAGCGTAAAGCGGCTGTTGGCCAGGTTCATCGACAGGATGCTGGTGACCGGATCGCTGCCGGTGCCGAACTGGCCGTACAGCGACGTGCCCGGCGCCAGTTGCCAGCTCGCGCCCAGGCGCACTGCGTTCGACTGCAGCGTGGTAGCGAAGTGGCCGCTGTCGGCCAGCAGGTTGCGGCGGTCGACCCGGTAGCGGTCGTGGCGTGCGCCGCCCGTCAGCAGCAGGCGTTCGTTCACGCGGTAGGCGTCTTCCAGGTAGAAGGCGTGGGTGGTGGTGTCGGTGTCGAAGTTGGGGCGGAAGGCATCCGGCGTGTCCCGGAAACTGCCCGGCTCGAAGCCAGTCGGCGCCACCGACGATGCACCGCCGTAGGGCGAGTTGTTGGTGTGCCGGAAGTTGATGGTCGACGCTTCCCAGCCGGCCACCAGCCGGTTGGCGCCGACGTTCCAGCGCGCCTCCAGGCGGTTGCCGGTTTGCTCCTGGTCGTGGCGGATGCCGATGTAGTCGCTGCGCGCGACCAGGTTGCTGGCCGCATCGTAGGCATACGACTCGATATTGCGCCAGTCGCGGCGCGCCTTGAAGTACGCCAGTTCGTTGCTGACGTTGAGCAATGGCGAGACGTGCCAGTCGAGGCGCGCGACCGCCTTGTCGTCGACGAAGCGCAGCACCGCGTCGCCGGCGTTGTAGTTCTGGTCGCGCAACTGGTGCGCCAGCGCGCCATTCACCAGCGGTGTGCCGAAGTAGCGGCGCGGCTCCTGCTCGGCGTGGTCGAGTTGGGCGGACAACGTGACGCCCGGCACCAGCGTGGTCGTCATGCTGGTCAGGATCTTGCCGTGGCGCGATTCACCGCGGTCGATGAAGCCGTCGCTGCGGCCGGCGTAGGCGTCGACGCGGAACGCGCCCGCCTCGCCCAGCGCCCCGGTGGCGCCGATGCCGGCGCGCAGCGTGCTGCTGCTGCCGACGCCACCGAGCACCTCGACCGAGGTCTCGCGCCTGGGCGCCTTGCGCACGGCGTTGATGATGGCGCCGGTGGTGCCGCTGCCATACACGACCGAACCGGGCCCGCGCAGTACCTCGATGGTTTCATAGCCCCACGGGTCGGACGGATAGGTCGCGGTGCTGGAGCCGACCAGCAGGCGCCCGCCGTTTTCCAGCAGCGCGATCGCGCCGTTGCCGTTGAAGCCGCGCGCCGAATAGCTGATACCGCTGCCGGGCGAACTGCTGTCGGTCAGGCCGGTGGTGCGAGTGACCGCATCCTTGACCAGCAAATCGCCGCGTTCGAGCATCGTGGCGGCGCTGAGCGTTTCGGTGCTGGCCGGCAGCTCGAGTGCAGTGAGATCGAGGCGGCTGCCGGTGGCATGGAGGCGCTCCAGCGCCAGCCCTTCGGCGCCGGCCTGGGCGCGCACGGTCACGGTCGACAGGTGCTCGGCGCACACGTGTGTAGAGCAAAGGAGCGCGATCGCGGCGGTGATCCTGGTCTTCATGATGCGTGACTGTTATTTGTTGGTGGGTGCAGGTTCGATCAGCATCAGCTGGCCGGTCCTGGGATCGCGGAAGACTTCGCCGACGCGGTCGTAGCCGCTGCCGTCCTGGGTCACGCCGCTGGCGGGACGCTCGATCTGGCGGCCCTTCTCGACCGGCTGCGGGGTTTTCAACGCGCCCTGCGTGCCGGCGATGGCGGCAATCAGGCCACAGGCGAATACCAGCATCACGTCGACCAGGTTGACCAGGCTGGCACGCGGGTCTTCGTCGCTCTGGTCGAAGCGCGCGTCGAGGTGGCGGTACAGCCGCAGCCGTCCACGCCCGCTCATGCCGGCATCTCCATCGCGTCGAGCGTCTCTTCGTACCAGCGGCGGCGCAGCTTGCCGATCACCAGGCCGCCGATGCCGGCCACCAGGCCCAGAACGGTGGCGTCGAAGGCCACCGTCACGGCGCTGGCCAGTTCGGCCGGATTACCCTGTCCAAGCGCGGCCAGGCCAGGTCCGAGCGGGATGATCGTGGCCATCAGGCCCAGCATCGGCGGGATGCGCGCCAGCAGGTCGGCGCGTTCGAGGCGGTGGCGGGCAATCCGTTGAACCTGCTCCAGGTCGCCGGCGGCGCGCAGCCGGGCCAGGCCGCCGAAGCGTTCACCGGCGGCGATGCCGGCTTCGACCAGCGCGACCGCGCAGCCGATCAGGAGCAGCACCAGTGACGGCATCAGCAGCCAGCTGACCGCGTCGTGCAGCCAGCCATAGGAAAGGGAATCGATCATGAAGTGCTCCTTGCAGGTTGGGGAAGATGCCGGCCGCGCCACAGGCCGAACGAGAACAGGGCGATCGCGACGACCAGGAATTCGAGCACCCGGGCGACGCGCTGCATGACCGGCTGTTCGGGCTCGGCCTGCTGCTTGAGTTCATACACGCGCATGGGTTGCGGGGCGGGCGCCGGCGCAGGTTCGACCGCCGCGCTATCCTGCGACTGCGACTGCGACTGCGACTGCGACTGGGCCTGGGCCGCCGGCTGCGTGGCCTGGCCCCGGGCCGGCGCCTGCGCAGGCGCCGGCGGCGACGCCGGCAGCATCTCGCCACGCGCCCTGGCCAGCGTCACGCCGAGCTGGCGCGCATCGGCCGCGTCGAGCTGGGGGGCCAGCCAGCCCCACATCGGATGATCCGGCGCCGTGTGCCCGCTGCCCGGCAGGCCGTTGGCCGCCACCAGGCGCGCCAGCTCGCCGCCCATTGCGCGGATCGTTTCCGGGTCGGTCTTCCAGAAGCCCTTTTCGGCGGCGACCATGAACACCGCCAGCATGTGCGCCTTCACATGGGCGTTGTGGCGCTGGCCCAGAAATTCGGGCAGGCCAAGCTTGTGCCGGTCGTCGAAATACACCGCCTTGACTTCGTCCCAGGCCCAGTTCCTGACCAGGTCCGGACGCGTCACCTGCCAGCCCCACAGGTTCTCGATGAATTCCTGGCCCATGGTGCGCGCACCGGCATAGCCGTTGTCCATCAGTGGCCGCAACCAGGCCGGATTCAGGAAGCGTCCGCGCAGTTCCCCCAGGAGCGCGCTGGCGAGCGGCTCGACGTCGGCGCGGCCCGGCTGGGCGTGCTGCAGGATCAGCGCGTCGGGCACGCGCCCGGTGCGGGTCTCGACCGCCAGCGACAGGCCGCCCAGGTAATCGAAGGCGTCGTTGTTGTCGAGCAGGCCGTACAGGTTGCTGGCGCGCCCGTGATAGGTGCGGTGGATGCCGTCCAGCGCCACGTCGAAGGCGCGGTGGTTCGATGCGCCATCGGCATCCAGGCCGTAGCCGTGGCCCATGCGGTTGCGGTAGGCGCGGCCGATCTCGTCGCGCTCGCGCCAGGCGCCGGAACGTTCGGTCAGGCGGTTCACGCCGGCGCCGTATGCGCCCGGCGCGTCGCCGAACACGCGCAGCGCGGCGGCCTGCCCCGCTTCGTCTGGCGGCATGCCGCCCGCGGCCAGCGCCTGGCGCCGCACCAGCCATTCGCGCGCCACCCGGTTGTCGGCCACCGCTTCACTGCCCCACACGGCGCCCTCGATCGGCGCCAGGGCGGCCTGCACGCTGCCTTTCAGCGACGGGTCCTGGTCGACCAGCGTCTGCGCCGACGCCGCCAGCGCCAGCCGGCCGGCGCGGTCGATCAGGCGGATCAGGTTCGGGTACAGGTCGCGGAACAGGCCGGACGTGGTCACCACCGCATCGCGCCGCACCGCGCCCGGGGTCAGCTTGACGTCGGTAACGATGCCGCGCGCATTCCACACTGGCTCGGCGCCCATCATGGCCAGCGCGAAGCCGACCATCACGCCTTCGTCGCGCACCGCGTCCGAGGCCCATAGGATGATGCCTTCGCTGCCGACGCCGCCCGCATCGCGCGCATTGGCCTTGTCGGCCATCTGCTTGCCCAGGCCGTAGCCGAGGCGGGTCGGCAGGATGTCGCCGTCGACCGCATGGAAGTTGCGCCCGGTGGGCAGCGACTCGGGCGAGCGCAGCGGATCGTTGCCCTTGCCCGGCTCGATGTAGCGGCCATCGAGGCCGGCCAGCAGCGCCGCCATTTCACGGCGTGGCGAGTCGCGCAGCTTGTGCGCCACCTGCGGATCGTCGATGCCGCTCTTCTTCATCGAGTCGAGCATCAGGTCGAGCGACTTCTGTTGCCATGGACGGCCAAAGATGTGCAGCCCGTAGGGCATGAATTTTTCCTGCAGCTTGGTCAGGTAGTGGCCGATCTCGTGCGCCAGCAGATCGTCGTCGGCCGCGTCGAACCCGATCCCGCGCACCTCCAGCACATCGGACATCGATGCTTCCAGCTCGGCGCGCAGGTTCAGCGCCACCACCCGTTCGCGCATCAGGGCCGCGGCCTGGGTCTTGAGCGAGTCGGACGATGCGGCTTCAAAACTCTCGACGATCTGGCGCAGCGACAGCAGCTCGTCGTACAGCGGCGTCGTGGCCAGCGGCGGTGTCAGGTGGTCGACGATGATGGCCAGGCCGCGCCGCTTGGCCTGCGTGCCTTCGCCGACGCCGTCGACGATGTACGGATAGATGCCCGGCAGGTCGCCCGCGATCAGGCTCGGGTAGTCGTCGCTCGACAGGCCCACCGCCTTGCCAGGCATGAATTCATAGGTGGAGTGGCGGCCCACGTGCACCACCGCGTCGGCCTTGAAGCGGTCGCGCACCCAGTGGTAAAAGGCCAGGAACTGGTGCGGCGGCGTGATGCTGGTGTTCGCGTGCAGCAGTTCCTCGTCGACTTCCCAGCCGCGCGGCGGCTGCGGGCCGATGAAGACATTCCCGAACACCAGCCCGGGCACCAGCAGCTTGCCGCTGTCGACCATCACCTTGCCCGGCGCCGGACCCCAGCCGCGCATGCCTTCGATGCCGTACGAGATCAAGCGCCGGTACAGCGGCGCCAGGTTGCGGCACGGCCGCGGCTTCGCATCGTCCAGGCAGGCGTGGTAGCCGTCCTCCAGCGCGTGCAGGTCGCGCGTGGCGTCCTGGCGGCGTGGATGATCGGCGCCTTCGACCAGGTGCAGCAATTCCTCGATCACGGTCCCGGCCTGCTTGCGCCCCAGCGCGCGTTCGCCTTTCGCTTCCGCCGCCAGCACGTCGGCATGCAGGCGCCCCAGCAGGCCATTCTGCATCTCGCCCTGCACCCGCGGCGACAGCGTGCCGAACCAGCGCGCGTAGTCGTCCACCGGCACGCCATTGACCACGCCGGCCAGTTCGCGCAGCGCGGCGCGGTCTTCGGGCAGGTTGACGCCGCGCGCCATGATCATGTCCAGCAGCGCCTCGGGCGATGCGGGCAGCTTGCCGACCGTGTAGCCGGCCGCCTGCAGCGCCTGCAGCATCTCGAACAGCGAGGCCGGCACGTCGAGGTTGTCGGCGCCGATGTTCTGGCGGCCGGGCGGGTGGTTGTAGTAGACCAGCGCCACGCGCTTGTCGGCGTTGGCCTTGGCGCGCAGCGCCAGCCAGCGGTGCACGCGCCCCGACAGGCGCTCGACCTCGCGCGCCAGCACGACCGGCGGGCGGTTCTCGATGCCGGTGAGCTTGTCGCGCTGGGCGTCGCCCAGGGCGGCCACCACGATCGGCTGGCCGATGCCCTGCATTTCGGGCAGCGCCACGCGGTACTGCACCGAATCCGGCGGCAGGCCGTCCGGCGACAACTGCCACTGCATCGCGGTGCGGTCGGACAGGCGGATCGCCTTGAATACCGGGATGTCGAGGCGCTTGAAGGCCTGCTCGACCGCGGCGCGGCCCTCGGCTGCGCCGACCACGAAGTCCTGCAGCACCACCAGCGCGGCCGGCCTGGCCGGCGCCACCAGTTCCGGCAGGCGCTCGAGCGCTTCGCGCGAAGCACCGCCCCAGCGCGTCAGCAACTGCACGCACGGCTGGCCGCGCTCTTCGATGCGGCGGCACAGCGCGGCCGGCACCACGCCGTCCATGTTCGCCAGGTCGAGCACCACCACGGTGGGACGATCCTGCAGCCCGAGCCTGGCGGCATTGCCCCAGGCGGCGGCATCCTGCAGCTCGCGCTGGCCGGCGCGCAGGCGCAGCGTCGGCTCGGGCTGCGGGGCGGCCAGCGGCGTGCGCGGCGCCAGCAGGTGCGCCATCAGTGCGCTGGTGTTGTCCACGCCGCCGGCCTGCCACACGCGGCGCGCCGCCAGCCAGCGCCGCGCGGCGGGAGTGGCGTCGGCCGCCTGCAGCGCGGCTGGCGGCGGCGCTTCGCTCGCCAGTTGGCGCAGCAGCTCGGGCGAAAAGCCGGCCAGCGCGCCATCGGCGGTGCGCGTCATCAGGTTCAGGCTCGCTTCGCCGTTCATGGCCAGCACCGTGGCCTGCGCACGGACGTGGCGCGCCAGCGCCTCTTTCATGCGGCGCGCCGGGTCGCCGAACAGCGATACGGCCAGCACGCTGTCGGCGCCGCGCACCCAGCCGGCGACGTCACGCTCGCTCGCTGCCATCAGCTGGGCCGGGGTGCGCAGCAGGATGCGGTCGCGCGGGTGGCTGGCCAGGTGGCGATGGGCGGCTTCGATCGCGCCCGGCGCGGCGCGCTCGGTGACCACGGCGAACAGGGTCGCGGCGTGCACGGATGCGCCGGCAAACAGGGACAGCAGGGCAAGGCAGGCACGGACCCGGGCGCGGGCCAGCAGAGAGGTGTTCATGTGAACGTCGACCTTTACGAGCGGCGGCCGCAGTCCTCCCATGGCATCGCGAACGCGCAGGCGCACGGGCGCGGCGCATCGCAGGATCAGGCATGAAAGGAACGACTGGCAACCAACAGGCACGCCCTCACCCCGGGACGTGCGTATGCGTCGTGAATGGCCGGTCTTCTGGCTCGCCGTCTTCCTTCCCCGGTCCTGCCTTCCCGTGCACGGGGCACAGTGGCGTTCGACCGGGGTCGTCAGGCTTACAGCAGCGGGGGCTGCGCCGGACTGGCGCGCGATGGCTATCGCGCACGTCACCGGCTTCCCGTTTCACCCTCCGACAGACGTGCAGGAGGGCACCATTCACTTGATTGGGCGCGATTCTACAGGCAAGTCACGACGATTGTCATGGGATTATTTGTCGCCCCGGCATCGTCGCAAGGGCATCGGCGCCCACGGCAAGAAGGTTGGGAGTACAATCGTAAATCACCTGAAATTATTTAATTAATGCAACTATGTCGGGCGTTTCGATGCCTGGCACGGACGCCTTTTTTCGCTCACTTCCCATGCCTGCGCGCCATTCTTCGCCTTCCGCGATCGACCCCACCCAGCTCCCGCTGCTGCAAACATCGGGGTCGAACCAGATCGGCATGCGCGAATTCAACGAGCGGGTGATCCTGCAGGTGATCCGCACCCATGGCAGCCTGCCGAAGGCCGAAGTGGCGCGCCTGACCAGGCTGAGCACGCAGACGGTGTCGGTCATCATCAACCGGCTGCTGGAAGAAGGCTTCGTGACCAAGCTCGAGTCGGTGCGCGGCAAGGTGGGCCAGCCGTCGCAGCCGATTGCGCTGCATCCGGAAGGCGCGTTCTCGATCGGCATCCAGATCGGCCGCCGCGCGCTGTACATGGCGGTGCTCGATTTCACCGGCGAGATCCGCTGGCAATCGACGAGCCGCTATCCGAGCCCGGAAGTCGAGCACGTATTCGCGACCATCGACGCGCAGTTGCGCGAGATCGACGCCTTCCTCGGCCCGGACCTGAGCCGGCGCCTGACCGGCATCGGCCTGGCCGCGCCCTTGACACTCGGCACCTGGCATGCGCTGGAAAGCCTGCTGCCGCACGAGGCCGAAGCCTGGCGCAAGGTGGACATGCGCGCGCGCCTGCAGTCCCTGAGCCCGCTCCCGGTGCAGTTTGCCAAGGACACGCTGGCAGCCTGCATCGCCGAACTGGTGGCCGGCCGCGGCCGCAAGCTCAAGAGTTACCTGTATGTGTTCGTCGACACGCTGGTCGGCGGCGGCCTGGTGATCGATGGCGAACCGCACAGCGGCCAGTTCGGCAACGCCGGCGCGATCGGCTCGATGCCGCTGGGCCTGGCCGAAGGCGGCGAGCGCCCCGCCCCGCTGCAGCTGCTGGGCGCGGCCTCGCTGGTGCGGCTGGAAGCAATGCAGGCCGCGGCCGGCCTCGAGATCCTGACCTTCACCGACGAGCGCCTGCTGCAGGCGCCGTGGGCGACAGTGACCGAGGCCTGGATCGGCGAGGCCGCCAATGCCATCACCTTCGGCGTGGCCGGCGCGGCCTGCCTGCTCGACCTGGATGGCGTGGTGGTGGACGGCGCCGTGGGCCGGGTGCTGCTCGAACGCCTGATCGGCGCCATGCAGGAAGCGATGGCGACCTATAGCTGGCAGGGCACGGCGCGCCCGCTGCTGGTGGCCGGCGCCACCGGCGTGGCGGCCAAGGTGATCGGCGCGGCGTATTTGCCGCTGCACGCCAACTTCGCGCCGGCGCACGGCTTGTTCCTCAAGATGGGCAAGCGCTAGCGGCGGACCGTGCTGGCGGCCTGCGCTGCCGGTTGCGGCCCGCGCCGGGCTGCGGGCGCGACCGCCCCGGACAGCGCGCGGCCGATGGGCGTCTCGACCCAGCGGTGGAAGGCGGCGCCGGCGCCCACGCTGGCGCCCCAGGCGAGCAGCGTGCCGATGGCCTGGAATACCATGTCATGCGGCACATAGCGGAAGAACAGTGCGTTGATGACCAGGCACACCGGGAAGTGCACCAGGAAGATCGCGTACGAGATCTTTCCCATTCCATTGACGAGGCCCCACGCTCCGCTGGCATCCGACGGCACCCGGGCACGCCCGACCAGCACCAGCACGCACGCCGTCACCAGCGCCAGCGCGATGCGGCTGCGAAAATCGAGCGTCAGCGCCACCAGGGCCGGCACCGCCATCAGGCACAGCAGGACGGCGACGGCCCGGTTGCTGCGGCGCCGGTCGCCTGCCCACCATGCCAGCACGCCCAGCCCATAGCTGCCGACAAAATACAGTGCCCAGCCATCCCAGTCGGCGTCCAGGTTGAAGTACAGCAGCGATGCGCCAACGGCCATCGCGATCACGGCCGGCATCAGCCAGGGCGCCGCGCGGCCCCCGGCTACGCGCCCGCCAGCCCAGAGCAGCAGGCACAGCAGCGCATACAGCTGGAAATCGATCCCGACATACCACGCCCCTGCGGACAACGCTTCCACACCGAGCACATCGTGCAGCAGCAGCGCATGCGCCGCCACCTGCGCCATGCCGGGCGGCTTCGAGATCGCGTCGTGGGTCATCCACATGCCGGCCAGGGCCGACGCGGCAATGGCCAGCAGCATCGCCGCCATGAATGGCGGCGCCAGCTTCAGATAGCGCCGCAGGATCGTGCTGGCTGGATTGCGCAGGCCGGGATTGCCGCTCGAGGCCAGCGACTTCGCGGCCAGGAAGCCGCCGATGACCAGGAACACCTGCACCGCGATGCGCGCCTCGTCGCCCAGCCAGTCGATCGCCCCCGGCAGCAGGGGCCGCGCGAAATCGGCCATGGGGCCGTAGAAGGCCAGGTGATGCAGCACGATCAGTTGTGCGGCAACGGCTTTCAAGAGATTGATCACACCAAACTGCGTCTGCTGCGCCCGCGCCAACGGGGGCGGGGTTGGACTCACTGCTTTCATGCACATCCTGTGGTGAGGCCTTGGAACGATCCCGGCAGCGCCCCAGGACGCGGCCGGATAATGGCCGGGATGACATTGTAGCGGAGTCACTTTCTCAATATTGTATTTATGCAACTGTTTGCTGGCGTTTATGTTCAGGGATAGCGCCCACTGTGCGATGGAAGCGACACCATGGCCATGGGAGAGCACGTAGAATTAGCCGTTTTCCAACAATGTCACTTCTCTCGCCACAGGCTTGCCATGATTACAGAACAAGATTGCCTGGCCCTCGACCAGGCTGACCCGCTGGCCGCGCAGCGCGACCGCTTCGCGCTGCCCGACGGTGTCATCTACCTCGACGGCAACTCGCTGGGCGCCCGTCCGCGCGCCTCGCTGGAGCGCGCCCGGCAAGTCATCGCCGAGGAATGGGGCAACGACCTGATCCGCAGCTGGAACACGGCCGGCTGGTACGACCTGCCGGGCCGCCTGGGCGGCCTGCTGGCGCCGCTGATCGGGGCCGAGGCGGATGAAGTGGTCGTCACCGATTCGACCTCGGTCAATCTGTTCAAGGTGCTGGCAGCGGCGCTCACGATGCAGGCCAACGATCCGGCACGCGCCGGCCGGCGCATCATCCTCACCGAGCGCGACAACTTCCCGAGCGACATCTACATGGCCCAGGGCCTGGTAGGCTGGCTCGAGCGCGGCTACGAGCTGCGCCTGCTGGACGCGTGGTCGGACCTGCCTGCCGCACTGAGCGGAGAAGCCGGCGCGCAAGTGGCGGCGGTGATGCTGACCCACGTGAACTACCGCACCGGCCGCATGTTCGACATGGCGGCCGTCACCGCGCAGATCCACGCCGCCGGCGCGCTGGCGATCTGGGATTTGGCGCACTCGGCCGGCGCGGTCGAGGTGGGCCTGAACGCGGCGGATGCCGACTTCGCCGTGGGCTGCACGTACAAATACCTGAACGGCGGGCCCGGCGCGCCGGCCTTCGTCTGGGTGCCGCGCCGCCACCATGAACGCTTCACGCAGCCGCTGACCGGCTGGTGGACGCACCGCCAGCCGTTCGCCATGCAGCCCGGCTATGCGCCGGCCAGCGGCATCCGGCGCGCGCTGTGCGGCACCCAGCCGGTGGTGTCGCTGGCGCTGGTCGAATGCGGCCTGGAGACGTTCGCGAACGTGGCGATGGCGGACCTGCGCAGGAAATCGCTGGCGCTGTCGGACCTGTTCCTGGCGCTGCTCGAGCAGCATTGCGCCGCGCATCCGCTGGAGTTGATTACTCCACGCAGCCATGCCGAGCGCGGCAGCCAGATCAGCGTGACGCACCCGCACGGCTATGCGGTGATGCAGGCGCTGATCGCGCGCGGCGTGATTGGCGACTACCGCGAGCCGCAGGTGATGCGCTTCGGCTTCACGCCGCTGTACACCAGCCATCACGATGTGTGGAAAGCGGTGATGGTGCTCAAGGATATCCTCGACCGCGGCGCCTACGAGGTCGATGCGAAACGCAGCGCGGTGACCTGAGGTCGCTGAAAACAATACGGAGGAGACCATCCATGCAATGTCCCATCAACGGCGACGGCGACGAGCGCGATGCAGGCGCCTGCCCGGTCCAGCAGCCCGGCTACCATGGCGCCCGGCTCGATTTCAGCAAGGACATGAGCTACGGCGATTACCTGTCGCTCGACACCATCCTGCACGCCCAGCATCCGCTGTCGCCCGACCACAATGAACTGCTGTTCATCATCCAGCACCAGACCAGCGAATTGTGGATGAAGCTGATGCTGCACGAGCTGCACGGCGCGCGCAGGAACATCGCCGCCGGCCAGTTGCCACCGGCGATGAAGATGCTGGCGCGGGTGGCGGCGATCATGAACCAGCTGGTGCATGCGTGGGACGTGCTGTCGACCATGACGCCGCCCGAATACACGGCGATCCGGCCATATCTGGGCGCGTCGTCGGGCTTCCAGTCGCACCAGTACCGCGAGATCGAATTTTTATTGGGGAACAAGAACCGGACGCATCTGCAGGTGCACCGCCACCACCCCGAAGCGCACGCTGTCTTGCAGAGCGCACTGGAGCAGCCGTCGATCTATGACGAAGCGATCCTGGCCATGGCGCGCAGCGGCCTGGCGATCGACGCCGCGCGCCTGGCCGGGCCGTGGGATGTCGCGACCGTTTCCGACACGTCGGTCAAGGCGGCGTGGATGACGGTTTACCGCGATACCGGCCAGTACTGGCCGCTGTACGAGCTGGCCGAGAAGCTGGTCGACCTCGAGACCGCGTTCAGGCTGTGGCGCTTCCGCCATGTGACCACGGTGCAAAGGGTGATCGGCTACAAGACCGGCACCGGCGGCACCGATGGGGTGAACTACCTGCGCAAGATGCTGGACGTGGTGCTGTTTCCGGAGTTGTTCGAGCTGCGCACCGAGCTGTGACTTGCCGCGGCCGCCGCGTCAGGCGCGCGCAGCACGTGGCCAGGACAAAAAACCCCACCGTTCAGGGAACGATGGGGTTTTGATGGATGCTGCTCTACCGGAAGGAATAAAAACGTTTATGAGCACTAATTTTCGTACACAGTCCTGCGAGTAAGTGACTAAGGATCGGAGCTAGCTCATCAAAAAAAGTAAACAAATAAGACGCTTCGGCACTAATTGTTTACACTTTTCCGAGCCTCATGGTCTCAACCCCTGTCCTGTGTAGCGTGACAGGGCAACAAGCCAGAACGCATTTGCTAGTGAAGATACGTCATCCTACGCAGTGCCAGATGCTCTAGCTCCTCTAAGGTTACGTCTGGGCGGCTAACGAACTAACATTCTCGCCTTTAGTTTGAGCTTCGTTTTAAGTAATTATTTCATTATCGCATCACGCAATGGTCATCATTCGATTTTATCGTTACCTTCAGGGCGAGAATTTTCTATGATAAATACCTGTGGAAATGCATCATTTTTGTTAAGATGCCTCTTTTTTTATAAGCCTGTTCAATGTCTTAGGCTTTCTTTCTTTGACCTGCCCATTTAAGCGTTGCAAAATTTTAGAGCACTGCACGTTACTCGACTCAGTCATTAACTCAGTAATTTTCAAACAGAGCTCATAAGTAATATCCAAGATTGACTCGACAGATATGCCGATATTACTTTCACTAACTATATAGTCAATTCCATTTACATGGAAAATACTATTTGCACCAAATTTTCCCAATTCCTTCTTCGTGGATTTGAAGATATCTTTAAAATATTTTTTATTCGTATCCTTGGCCTTTGAGTTAGAGCTACCCTCACCTCCAAAAAAGCATTTCAAGACAGACGAATTTACCATTACCCCGTTGTGTTTGCCTATGTACACATAAGGAACAGATATCAAATTTTCACCGCATAAAACTTTAGGGGCATATCCGCCAAATATCCTATTATGCTTGATAAAATTATTCAACACATATACTTCATGGTATTTCCCTAAAAACAGGAATTCGTATGCTTTTAGGAGTGCATCTTTGCATTTTTCTTTAAAGTCATCGATTTTCTGTAATTTCAATTTTCCGATTTCGTACTTCTTAAAGGCATCTTCGACGAATTTTTCTTTTTCTTCCGCAGCCCATAGCTTATATTCAATCTTACGAGCATGGGTTATCGTACCTATATAGCTATAAATAATCCAAGAATAGTAATATTCAATAAGAATGGAATAGTTGCTTATTAAAGACTCAACTGCATAAATGGATTCAACATCAACAGTCCATTTTTCTGATATGGCTTGCTTATCTAGAAATTCCTCTACATTTTTACAAATATGAAGTATTTTCTCTAATTGGTACTCCAACGAAATGTCGGCGTCACCCTTGAACTGCATGTGGGTATTGCTTTGGTTTGCTTCTTTTGGCGGTAAAATCATTACATCCTCAATTTTTTTCAGGTTGAAATACGCGATTTTTATGCTCTACCTATCAAAGCCGGTGCCGCCGCGTGCTTTTTTCCGAGGCGCTTTTGAGGAAAGAACCGAGTCGCCGTCAAAGAGCGAAGTTTGCTTCTCGGGTTCCTTTTTTGTGCGAGGTGGAACAAGGTCTTGCGCCTTAGCGGCGAGAGTTACAAGCTGACTGACAACAAACTCCAGTTCTCTCTCCCGCAAACTTTTTGTTTCAGTTTTCTCTAATTTTTCAGCGTCGCCTGCTCTGCTCACCGAAGATACAAGTCTCATCTGACAAGCTACCCCAGGAATGATTTCTACTGACACACTGTTTGGGAGATTTTTTGACAGCCCTTCGAAGTACTGGCCCTTCCTGTAGATATCTGCGATCCATGCGTATTCGTGCCAGCACAAATCGGCCAGCGAGGGTTCTTCCCAGTTAAACTGAATGCGCAAGTGCTTTTCGATACCTTTGACTGCTCTTAGCCAATGCTCGTCCCAGTAAAGTGGGCCAACGAGCGCGGCAAGCATGCCGAACCACACAACGGCAGTGGGAAAGACCTCAGTCAGACGACGTAACAGGAAAAGATGCGATGTCCCCCGTCCGACGAGAAACGCTGCAGCGGCAATGACCGCATTTATTCGTGGGTCAGCAACTTGTTCTTCGAACTTAGCCCCGACTTGGCGCAGTAACTTATTGAACGCAAGCATACGTTCTTCGATGGAGTCACTCCGCAATTCCGAGAAATTGGTGAGGTGCACGTCCGTAGTGACTTTCGTGATGCTGTGATGTGCGAGCAATATATCAATAGCCTCAAGGACTTGTGCCTCGGTCGAGGTGTACATGTCACCTCGTGGATACTTATAAGTATGAAGTGTGCCCCAAATTTTTTCGAGTAAAGCTATCGACACCGGTCGTCGAACAAAACTGCTGTCGGATTCAAATTTTCTTAGTCTGTTCAGACAGGTAGGGAAAGCCTGACTTTTTTTAGGATAGATAAGCGACGCCCTAGCAATAGCGGTGCTGAAGCATGCATTCGCTCTCGAAAACGGTATGTCCGATAGTTCTGAGTTGCTGTCCCCTTGAGCCAGCAATTCGCCTAAAATAAGCGATGCCCACCTATCCTCGTGCATATATTTGTAAGCTCGCTCCTCCGGCAACGTCGCCAAGAATTCCCAATCGGTGTCTGAAATGACTCGTGCAAACTGGCTCAGTGGGAATACGTTCGGAGCGTACGTTGCTATCCAGGAAAACACATCAAAGGTCGAGTACTCATTAGTAACGATTAACAGCGGCGCGGCGCGCTCGTGATCGGATGGATGCTCTCCAAAGCCGACAACGACATCGCCCTCCCGTGGCCTAGGAGCGCCGAAGGTAAGCGCAGGGCTGTTAAGGCGCGTGTCCACTGTGCCCTGCAGCGCCGCCGGCACCGCTTCGCGCTCGAAAGCGTGCCAAATTAACTTGTTTTTCTTCATTGTCTTAATCAAAAAGGTCTTCTGGCTCGAAATGAGCGTCTTCCGCAAATGCATTTTCCAGGCGACTGTTAGTTTCCCCAGTTCGATAAGCACTTAAGCTAGTCTTAGCGCGCGTAATTGCGGTGTAAGCCAGGCGCGTTCTGTTCAATGGATATTTCGCCAGTTCCTCCGTAGCGTACAGGTGTACAGCACGAAACTCCGTCCCCTTCGCAGAATGGATTGTAAGGACGTGAATGCGATGACTACCCAAAAATCCGCTGTTCTCGTCGAGACCGTGGAAGCAGATTTTATCCGCTAGTTCAGTCTCACTAAACCGTTCCTTTAGCTCGGCCATCGTTTCGTTTTTTCCGCAGAATATTCCGATGGTATCCTCATTATAGGCATCGATTTGGATACGAAGACTGTCAAGCAAGGTCGCAAACTGCTCACCACGCGATTCGCATGGGTACATTTTTGCCCGCGACTCGCCGTACTTCGCACGGTCGTAGTTAGAAGAGTTCTCCAGCGAGAGTAAGCCTTCTTCAACCGGCGACAACTTGTCAGCTACTTGCGCAATTCTATGTCCGATACGAAAATGCTGGTCGAGCGTATGACTTTCTAAACCCAGTACTTTTGCGATGCCGAGTCCGTCTTGTTGATAAATTCCCTGTTTGGTATCTCCGCAAATGCAGATGCGGTCGCTCAGGCGAAGTAGCTGCTCTAGCTCAGCAATAGATAGGTCTTGGGCCTCATCAACGAAAATCGCGCTGTACTGTTTTTGGGCGTCTATTTTCTTATTCGCTTCTTGCAGCAACTCAACAGCGCGTCCCCTTGTGTCGTCATCGAACGCAGCTCCCTTTTCAACTAGCCGTTTGCCGAGATGATGTAAGATGTGTTCCGCTGCCCATGCATGGTATGTCTGCACCTGCTGTGGGGTGATTAATTTTCGCGCACCGATACCACTTTGAATAAAATTTCGAAGCGCTTTGGTAAAGGTAAGGATGAGCACGTTCTTTTGTCCCTTGCCGGCCAAATACTCCGCTCGCAGCAATAGTAAGTTGGTTTTACCAGAACCTGGCGGACCTTCTAGCAGGTAGCGGCCATAAAGAGGCAATCGTATAAAGTCTTTCTGCTTCGGTCCTAACTCCTCAAACTTTCGCCACCAGTTGCTATTCATCTGCGTTTCCTATCAAATATCCATCAAGTTCTTTTGTTCGAGAGCATTGATATCGTTCAGTGCATCGACGATGTCCAAGGCAGCACCAACGACCTTAGCTATGACTCCTATGATGTTGCTCAGTGTCGTGCCGTCAGTGCTATCGATACTCGCTTGGCACAACGGCCTAGATGTCGGCATCTGAAGTGATGCGCTACCTCGCTTCTGGCAAAGTACAGCGGAAATTTCGATTTGCGCGTCACGTGCGAATATCCCGTCCAGCCATGTGAATGTCAATTGACACTGAATAAGAGTTCCATTCCCAGGTTCGAAAACATACGTGTAGTTCAGCCTGTCGGCACTTACTAAAGCATGGTTGGGTAAGGTCGTCCCGCAGACGGCGATTAGCTCATTACGAATGTTGTCATGTAGGGTTTTAGCGAAATCATTGCGGTCAAACTCTAACCTGGCCTCCGCTGCCGCCTTAGACTGCGGGCCGACACTCATGCCGCTTCTGGCTAAACGCCCCCGAAGTGCATTCATCGCGTTGTCGGTGTCCTCTTGCATGAAGTCTTCCCAGCCCACTATTTGCAGTCGCAGGTCCAAGTCCTTCGTCAAGCAGCGCGCCGCCAAGGCCTTTAATGCCCGCAACCTATTAACGTTCGCGTCTGTGAAGGAAGGCATTTTGGTAAGCACTGCCTTACTAATTAACCACCGGTTCCCCGCCTTCATCTCATAGTCGAAAATTTGCTTTTTCATGACCAGGTCATGCAGCACGGCTCCGATTTGGTAGAAGTTGAGTCCCTTCCATAACTTCGGCGAAGGCTCATCGAGTCTGAACAAGTACTCCGGCGAACTGTATTGCGCAGTCGCCAGAAATGGGCGCAGCACTCCATGGTCGGTGACCGCCGCATCTACGTCGTCCGGAGCCTCAATATTCCGTGCTACGCCCAAGTCCAATAACTTGAGGCCTCTGAAGTCTGGAGAGATTTTTATGTTTTCGGGCTTGATATCGCGGTGGACAATGCCCTGCTCTTCCAAAAACCTAGCGGCCACCACCAGTTGCTTTATGAGATTGCCGACCTCGGCGTCGGGGACCAGCTCCAGTACGGTGTTCAGATCAGGCCAGGTGACAAACTCCATCTCCATCACGGCAGTACCTTCGGTTTCTTCCACCTGGAAAGTCTGTACCAGCGGCTGACATTCGTGCCCGATTAGGCGGCGCTGCACGTCCAAGCGTCGGCGCTCAGCCTCCCCAACTTTGCCGGCGAAGAACTTAGGGTCAAACACTTTGAAAGCTCGCGTGCCTGCTGGTCCGTCCGCTTTAAAAATAGCCGCAGAGCCCCCGGATGTGAGATATGCAGAAGTAGAGTGGCCTCCCCTACGTGCTAAGTACGTGTCAAGACAAATGGTTAATTCTTTGATAACTTTTGGTTCGAGTGCAGGCATGGATTTCCTCCTGGATTAAGAGTACCAGCACGCCAATCAAATTTGTAATTTTTCCATGGAAAAATCTGGAGCTGCCTGGAAAAAAGCTCGAGGACGGCAGTGAGATTCCAATACTATTTATCGCACAGACCCTTCAGAAGTAGCGGTGGCCGTAAGAGTATGGTCCAATCTCATCGATTCCAATCGCGAAGAGTGGCCTGATGCCGATTCGCCAGACTGGCCTGCTGCCGATTCGGATGACACCGTTTTGAGCTTTTCTAACGTCTTCAAATTGTACTGAGCTGATATATCCCAGCTGACCTGATCGGTTAGTTTGTAGGCGGCAGCTAGTCTTCGAGCCCAGGCAGCCTTACCATGGCCGAATCATCACCAGCGACAGTACCGCGGCACGACAATTTCCTGAGTATGTAGGTTTTTTCGCAACTGGGCACTCACCACCATCGTGAATAGCTGCTCGCTTTACTGGTCGCGCCAGAATTGCTTGAATTGTGTTCCCTAGAAGTGTTTTAAAGTATGACTTCCTGCAGCCTTCGACGTCTGCAAACTTAACGTCATCATGGATAAACAAACTATCATACAGTGCTTGAAGAAGTTCATTGAGGAGGCGCCTGAAGAGATCCTACTAAGCTAGGACTTCGCACATTTGGGCAGCGCTCGCCAGTTGTGCCTTGAGTAGATGTAAACAAAAAAAGCTCGTAATCACAAAGGATTACGAGCTTATTTACACAATTGTAAAAGTGTGGTCTAGAACGGAATGTCGTCGTCCATGTCCGAGAAGTTTGGCGCCGGTTTCGGCTGTGGACGCGCGGCCGGTGCCGGTGGCGCCTGGCGCTGCTGCTGCGGACGCTGTGGCGCCGAGTAGTCGTCGTCCATACCGCCGCCCATTCCGCCACCCATGCTGTCGCCGCCCATGCCCTGGCGACCACCCAGCATCTGCATGTTTTCAGCGACGATGTCGGTTGCGTACTTTTCGACGCCGTCCTTGTCGGTGTACTTGCGGGTCTGCAGACGGCCTTCGACGTAGACCGACGAACCCTTCTTGAGGTACTGGCCGACGATTTCAGCCAGGCGGCCGAAGAACGAGATGCGGTGCCACTCGGTCAGCTCTTTCTGCTCGCCGGTGTTGCGGTCTTTCGACTTGTACGAGGTGGCGACTGCGATGTTCGCGATGGCGTCGCCGCTCGGCATGTAGCGGATTTCCGGATCGCGGCCGAGGTTGCCGACGATGATGACCTTGTTAACTGATGCCATTTTATTACTCCTACGGGGTATGGTGAGCCCTGACTCTGCATGGTTCTAAGCGTCAGGGAACGATGTGTTGCAGCTCACTATTATGGGTCGCCAGGCATGATAAATAAAGGGGAATCTGTTGGTTAGCCTCAGCATTGCGCAGGGCGTAAAAGCGTCTCGCACAGTGTCATCAGGACCGCTGACCACCTGTGGGCGAATTATTTTCAGTTTCTGAACGCTTTGTCATTGAAGCTGCTTCGGAATAGCCCACATACCACAGACGCGCCTGTATCCGAACGCCAAACCACTGGATGAATGTACAGCCGCAGCAAAAACGCGCTACACTTATGGGTTCCCCCTGATTGGCCTGCCTGCTGCGCGATGTGCGTATGCGGCCCCGCCCTTAGTGGCCCTGCATAACCTGATAGAAAGTCTGCCGAACTTAATGGAAGAAATTCGCATTCGTGGTGCCCGCACGCACAATCTGAAGAACATCAATCTCGACCTGCCGCGGAACAAGCTGATCGTCATCACCGGCCTGTCGGGCTCGGGCAAGTCTTCGCTCGCCTTCGACACCCTGTATGCCGAGGGCCAGCGCCGCTATGTCGAATCGCTGTCCGCCTACGCGCGCCAGTTCCTGCAACTGATGGAAAAGCCCGACGTCGACCTGATCGAAGGCCTGTCGCCGGCCATTTCCATCGAGCAGAAGGCAACGTCACACAATCCGCGCTCGACCGTCGGCACCGTCACCGAGATCCACGACTACCTGCGCCTGCTGTACGCACGCGTCGGTACGCCGTACTGCCCGCAGCACCCGCATGAGCCGCTGTCGGCCCAGACGGTGTCGCAGATGGTCGATGCCGTGCTGGCGATGCCGGAAGGCACCAAGTTGATGATCCTGGCGCCGGTGGTGGCGGGCCGCAAGGGTGAACATGGCGACCTGTTCCAGGCGATGCAGGCCCAGGGCTTCGTGCGCTTCCGCGTGGCCAGCGGGGTCAATGCCGCCAAGATCTATGAGATCGACGAGCTGCCAAAACTCAAGAAAACCGAGAAGCACTCCATCGACGTCGTGATCGACCGCGTCAAAGTGAATCCGGAGATCAAGCAGCGCCTGGCCGAAAGCTTCGAGACCGCGCTGCGCCTGGCCGACGGCCGCGCCATCGCCTACGAGATGGACACCGAAAACATGACGGTGTTCTCGAACAAGTTTGCCTGTAATGTGTGCGGCTACTCGCTGCAGGAACTGGAACCGCGCCTGTTCTCGTTCAATAACCCGATGGGCGCCTGCCAGGAGTGCGATGGCCTGGGCCACATCGAGTTCTTCGATCCGAAGCGGGTCGTGGCCTTCCCGCACCTGTCGCTGGCGTCCGGCGCCGTGAAGGGCTGGGACCGCCGCAACCAGTTCTACTTCCAGATGCTGCAGAACCTGGCGGCCTACTACGACTTCGACCTCGACAAGCCGTTCGAGCAATTGCCGAAGGCGTCGCAGGAAGCCGTGCTGTTCGGTTCGGGCAAGACGTCGATCCCGTTCACCTATGTGAACGAGCGCGGCCGCACCGTGATTCGCGAGCACACCTTCGAAGGCGTGGTCAACAACCTGCAGCGCCGCTACCGCGAAACCGATTCGATGGCGGTCAAGGAAGAGCTGGCGAAGTTCATCAACGAGAAAAAATGCCCGGCCTGCGAAGGAGCGCGCCTGCGCACCGAAGCGCGTTTCGTCAAGATCGGCCAGGGCGCCCAGCAGCGTGCGATCTATGAAGTATCCGACCGTCCATTGCGCGAGACGCTGAATTTCTTCGAAACGCTCGAACTCTCGGGCGCCAAGAAAGACATCGCCGAACGCGTGATCAAGGAAATCATTTCGCGCCTCAAGTTCCTGAACAACGTCGGCCTGGATTACCTGTCGCTCGACCGCAGCGCCGACACCCTGTCCGGCGGCGAAGCCCAGCGTATCCGCCTGGCGTCGCAGATCGGCTCGGGCCTGACCGGCGTCATGTACGTGCTGGATGAACCGTCGATCGGCCTGCACCAGCGCGACAACGATCGCCTGATCGCCACGCTGAAACACCTGCGCGACATCGGCAACAGCGTGCTGGTGGTCGAGCACGACGAAGACGCGATCCGCACCGCCGACTACATCGTCGACATGGGTCCGGGCGCCGGCGTGCACGGCGGCCAGATCATTGCCGAGGGCACGCTCGAGCAGATCATGAACAACGAGCATTCGGTCACCGCGCAATACCTCGACGGCCGCCGCAAGATCGAAGTGCCGAAGAAGCGCACCAAGACCGATCCGGCGCGCCAGCTGGTGATTACTGGCGCCAAGGGCAACAACCTGAAGGATGTGACGCTGACGCTGCCGGTGGGGCTGATGACCTGCGTGACCGGTGTCTCGGGCTCGGGCAAGTCGACGCTGATCAACGACACGCTGTATCCGGCGCTGTCGCGCCACCTGTACGGTTCGCAGACCGAGCCGGCCGAGCACAACTCGATCCACGGCCTGGAACACTTCGACAAGGTGATCTCGGTCGACCAGGCGCCGATCGGCCGCACCCCGCGCTCGAACCCGGCGACCTATACCGGCGTGTTCACCCCGATCCGCGATCTGTTCTCGACCGTGCCGACCGCCAAGGAACGTGGCTACAGTGCCGGCCGGTTCTCGTTCAACGTCAAGGGCGGCCGCTGCGAAGCCTGCCAGGGCGACGGCGTGATCAAGGTCGAGATGCACTTCCTGCCGGACGTGTACGTGCCGTGCGACGTCTGCCACGGCAAGCGCTACAACCGCGAAACGCTGGAAGTGCAGTACAAGGGCAAGAGCATCACCGAAGTGCTGGAACTGACGGTCGAGGATGCGCACGAGTTCTTCAAGCCGGTACCGGTGATTGCACGCAAACTGCAGACGCTGCTGGACGTGGGCCTCGGCTACATCAAGCTGGGCCAGAGCGCGACCACGCTGTCGGGCGGCGAGGCGCAGCGGGTCAAGCTGTCGCTCGAACTGTCCAAGCGCGATACCGGTCGCACGCTGTACATCCTGGATGAACCGACCACCGGCCTGCACTTCGCCGACATCGACCTGCTGCTGAAGGTGATCCACCGCCTGCGCGACCAGGGCAACACGCTCGCGATCATCGAGCACAACCTGGACGTGATCAAGACCGCGGACTGGATCGTCGACCTGGGCCCCGAAGGCGGCGCCGGCGGCGGCATGATCGTGGCGTCTGGTACGCCGGAGCAAGTGGCCAAGGTCAAGGACAGCCCGACCGGCAAGTACCTGAAGCCGTTGTTGAAAGGCTGATGCAAGGCGATCGCCGATTGCGGTTGGGGGTCGGCGATCGGCGATCGGCGATCATGGTCGGCGATTCCAATTTCGGTTGGTGACGCCGATTTCGGTTGGTGACGCCTGCATACGTAGGGTTGGCGGGTTTCCCGCCAACGCGTTCAAGCGGCTTTGGCAAACCGTGCAATGAATCGACGTCTGGTTGAACGCGTTGACGGGGAACCCGTCAACCCTACATTGACGCAGCAAGCCGCAAATGAATCAGGGGCAGCGCCACCGGCGCTGCCCCTGTTCTTTTTTTATATGACCGCCCTCACAGGCGGCCCCTCCCCCACTCAGTCGGGCATCAGCCCGCCAGTTGTTTTTCCAGACGATCGCGGGTCGCCACCAGTTCTTGCGGCAGGTGATACGACAGCTTCTCGAACAGCTCGGTATGCAGCTTCAGTTCTTCGCGCCACGCGTCCTTGTCGATCGAGGTGATCTGCTTGAATTGCTGCTCGCTGAAGTCCACGCCTTCCCAGTTCAGGTCGCCGTAGTTCGGCGTGGTGCCGAACAGGTGCTCGGTGCCGCCAGTGGCGCCGTTGGAACGGTCCAGGATCCACTTGAGCACGCGCATATTGTCGCCGTAGCCCGGCCACACGAAGTTGCCCTGGTCGTCGGTGCGGAACCAGTTGACGCAGAAGATCTTCGGCAATGCAGCGCCATTCTTCGCTTCGACTTTTTTACCGAGGTCCAGCCAGTGCTGGAAATAGTCGCTCATGTTGTAGCCGATAAACGGCAGCATCGCGAACGGATCGCGGCGCACCACGCCCATCTGGCCAGCGGCGGCGGCGGTGGTTTCCGAACCCATGGCGGCGGCCATGTACACGCCTTCGACCCAGTTGCGCGCCTCGGTCACCAGCGGCACCGTGGTCGAGCGGCGGCCGCCGAAGATGAAGGACGAGATCGGCACGCCGGCCGGATCGTCCCAGGCCGGATCGATCACCGGATTCTGGGTCGCGGCGACGGTGAAGCGCGCATTCGGGTGCGCCGCCTTGGTGCCGGACGCCGGGGTCCAGTCCTTGCCCTGCCAGTCGATCAGGTGGCTCGGCGCCTCCTTGGTCATGCCTTCCCACCAGACGTCGCCGTCATCGGTCAGCGCCACGTTGGTGAAGATCACGTTCTCGCGCAGCGACGCCATGCAGTTCGGATTGGTCTTCTCGTTGGTGCCCGGGGCCACGCCAAAGTAGCCCGCTTCCGGATTGATCGCCACCAGCTTGCCGTCAGCGGACGGCTTGATCCAGGCAATGTCGTCGCCGATCGTGGTCACCTTCCAGCCGTCGAAGGCTTTTGGCGGGATCAGCATCGCGAAGTTGGTCTTGCCACAGGCCGACGGGAAAGCGGCGGCGATGTATTTCTTGTCGCCTTGCGGCGATTCGACGCCCAGGATCAGCATGTGTTCGGCCAGCCAGCCGGTGCCGCCCGCCTGTGCTTCCTGGTAGCCCATGTTCGAGGCGATGCGCAGCGCGAAGCACTTCTTGCCCAGCAGCGCGTTGCCGCCGTAGCCCGAGCCGAACGACCAGATCTCGCGGGTGTCCGGGTAATGGACGATGTACTTGGTGGCATTGCACGGCCATGCCACGTCCTGCTGGCCTGCCGCCAGCGGCATGCCGACCGAGTGCACGCATGGCACGAACTCGCCATCGGCGCCCAGCACGTCGTACACGGCCTTGCCCATGCGCGTCATGATGCGCATATTGACCGCGACATATGGCGAATCGGACAGTTCCACGCCGATGTGCGCGATCGGCGAGCCCAGCGGGCCCATCGAGAACGGCACCACGTACAGCGTGCGGCCGGCCATGCAGCCGTCGAACAGGCCGTGCAGGGTCTGGCGCATCTCGGCTGGCGCCATCCAGTTGTTGGTCGGGCCGGCTTCTTCGCGCGTGGCCGAGCAGATGAAGGTGCGGTCTTCCACGCGCGCCACGTCGCTCGGGTCGGACCAGGCCAGGTAGGAATTCGGACGCTTGGCCGGGTTCAACTTCTTCATCGTGCCAGCCTCGACCATCTGTGCGCAGAGGCGGTCGTACTCTTCTTCCGAGCCGTCGCACCAATAGATGCTGTCAGGCTTGGTGAGCGCGGCGATTTCCGCGACCCAATTGATGAGCTTCTGGTGTTTAATGTGTGCTGGAACGTTCAGTGCGGCGACGCCGCCCATTACGGGCTGATTCATGGGAAGTCCTCCAAATGCCAATCAAGAATTCGGGGTAAAGCGCTGCTCGGGGCGGCGTCAGGACGCATCGCGCGGTGCAGCGGATCGTGTCGGTAGCCATGGCCAGGCCGGATAGGTGCTGCTCGACGAACACCTTTGGATACGTGTCATTTCCTTAAGTTCTCGGCGATTGTACACCCCCGCATGGGCATTTCGACCGCCTCTATTACAAAAAAGTAGGAATTTTGCCCTACTAATGTAGTAGGCTATTTGGGCATCCGCCTGATCGTGTTATTTGTTTACGTTTAATTGATGCTACTGTGACAACACCGATGAAAATCGCGATTCTTGACGATTATCAGGATGCCGTGCGCGGTCTTGATTGTTTTTCCCTGGTCGACGGCCATGAGGTCAAGGTCTTCACCAACACCACGCGTGGACTGGGCCAGCTGGCGATCCGGCTGGCGCCGTTCGATGCCCTGGTGCTGATCCGCGAGCGCACCGCGCTGTCGCCCGCCTTGCTGGCGAAGCTGCCGAACCTCAAGCTCATTTCGCAGACCGGCAAGGTCAGCGGCCACATCGACGTGGCCGCGGCGACCGAACGGGGCATCGCCATTGCCGAAGGCATCGGCTCGCCGGTGGCGCCGGCCGAACTGACCTGGGCCTTGATCATGGCGGCCAGCCGCAAGATCGTGCCGTATGCGAACAACCTGAAGGATGGCTTGTGGCAAATCGCCTCGATCAATCCGGCCTTGAACAGCGTCGGCCGCGTGCTGCACGGGCGTACGCTGGGGCTATGGAGCTACGGCAGGATCGGCAAGATGGTGGCCGGCTATGCGCGCGCCTTCGGAATGCGGGTACTGGTCTGGGGCAGCGAGGCCAGCCGCCAGGCGGCGGTCGATGACGGCTTCGAGGCGGCCGCGTCGCGCGACGCGCTGTTCGCCGAGTCCGACGTGCTGAGCCTGCACCTGCGGCTGTCCGACAGCACCCGTGGCATCGTCAATGCCGACGACCTGGCGCGCATGAAACCGGACGCGCTGTTCGTCAACACCAGCCGCGCCGAACTGGTGGCGGACGGTGCGCTCGAAGCGGCCTTGCGGCAAGGCCGTCCCGGCAGCGCGGGGCTGGACGTGTTTGTCAGCGAACCGCTGGCGGCGGATGCCGACTTGCTGCGTATCCCGACGGTGCTGGCGACGCCACACCTGGGCTATGTCGAGAAGGACAGTTACGAGATTTATTTCAGGGCGGCGTTCGAGAACATCGTGCGCTTCGCCCGGGGCGAGCCGACCAATATCCTGAATCCGGCGGCATTGCGCCAGCGTTGAACCGGTTCAGCGCAATTCGGGTTCGCCAGTGAGATTGATCCTGGGCGCCGGCATGACATGGGTGCCGGTCCATAACCCCGCCCAGCCCGGCGGCCAGCCGATATCCGGGCCGCCGTAGGCCTTGAGCCCCGCGCGCACCGGCACGACCGGCACCGGCGGCGCCTCGACCAGCTTGCCGCCCGCCGGCCGCTCCATGTTCAGGCTGTACATATAGCCCGGCAGCAACAGCTCGCAAGCCTGGGCGAACCACGCCGTGTGGTCTTCGTCGCGGCCCAGCGCCTGTGCCAGGCCGTGCGGGTCGAATTTCGCCAGCGCGTGGATCAGCTCGTCGGTGCTGGCGCCGGGCACGTCGCCCCACCCCATCACCGGATTGTTGTTGTAGTCGGCGCCCGAGCCATACCAGCCTTCGCGCCAGGTGCGCTGCATCCAGTTGCGCGGGCCGGTGAACAGGTGCCAGCGCCAGTGCAGGCCGGACGGCTTGGGCCACGAGTACAGGTACAGTTTCTGGTAGCCGGCTGCGTGCAGCGCGCGCACCACCTCCATCAGGCGCGCATGCGGCATGCGGTCGGGCGGCGCGCGGCGGAACAGAATCGCTTCGCCGTCGGCGTGCTGTACCTCGTCGCTCGACAAATTCAGGTCGAGCGCGCGCGCTTCGTCGTTGAAGCGCGCCGAGATCCAGCCGGTCATGAGGTTGACGTGGGTGATCACGCCATAGCCGCGGTGGCGGTGGAAGATCACGGTTCCGGGTGCAACAGCTTTCATGGGTAACAGTGATGGATAACAGTGGAAAAGGGAAAACAGGCGATGAGTGACCTCATCCGATCCGGTCGATTCTAGCGCAGACGCCTGCCGATCCGCCTGCATTTGCAGCTATCATGACCACCTTTTTTATGCGAGTGGATAAACCAACATGACTTTGCGACTCATCGCCACCGGCGGCACTTTCGACAAGCACTACAACGAACTGAACGGCGTGCTCGGCTTTGCTGAAAGCCACTTGCCAGAGGTGATCAAACGCACCCGCATGACGGTGCCGGTCGCGCTCGACGTACTGCCGCTGCTCGACTCGCTCGACATGCAGGACGACGACCGCCAGCGCGTCCTGGCCACCTGCCAGGCGGCCAGCGAAAAGGCGATCGTCATCGTCCACGGCACCGACACCATGCGCGATACCGCGGCCGTGCTCGGCGCTGCCGGGCTGGACCAGACCATCGTGCTGACCGGCGCCATGATCCCTTATTCCATTGCCAACTCGGACGCCCTGTTCAACCTGGGCTTTGCCTGCGGCGTGGCGCAGGTCCTGCCGGCCGGCGTGTACGTGGCGATGAACGGCCAGGTCTTCCCGTGGGATAACGTCACCAAGAACCGCAGCGCCGGCGTGTTCGAACAACTGTAAGCAGCATTTATCTTCACGGCAAGAGGCAGGCAGGCGCGCGCTGCCTGGCGGCGCGAATTTCTATACTGGCCTTCTCTATCCGTCATATCGAGGAGAAGGCAATGAAAGACCAACGTCCCACGCTCACCACGCGCCAGGGTCACCCGGTGTACGACAACCAGTCGCTGCGTTCGGTAGGCGAGCGCGGCCCGGCCACGCTCGAGAATTACCAGTTCATCGAAAAGATCACCCACTTCGACCGCGAGCGCATCCCCGAGCGCGTCGTGCATGCGCGCGGCACCGGCGCCCACGGCTACTTCGAAGCCTATGGCAAGATCGGCAACGAGCCGGCCTGCAAGTACACCTGCGCGCGCGTCCTCAACGAGACCGGCGTGCAAACCCCGGTATTCGTCCGTTTCTCGACCGTGATCGGAGGCAAGGAATCGCCGGAAACCGCGCGCGATCCACGCGGCTTCGCGGTCAAGCTGAAAACCGTCGACGGCAACTGGGACCTGGTGGGCAATAACCTGAAGGTATTCTTCATCCGCGATGCGATCAAGTTCCCGGACATGATCCACGCCTTCAAGCCCGATCCTGTCACCAACCAGCAAGAGCCCTGGCGCTTCTATGACTTCATCTGCAGCCATCCGGAGGCGCTGCACATGGTTACCTGGGTCAAGAGTCCATGGGGCATCCCTGCCAACTACCGCGAGATGGAAGGGTCGGGCGTGAACACCTATAAACTGGTGAACGACCAGGGTGTGGCGCACCTGGTGAAATTCCATTGGCAACCGAAACAGGGCGTGCGCAACCTGACCGCGAAGCAAGCGTCCGAGATCCAGGCCACCGACACCAGCCACGCCACGCGCGACCTGTACGATGCGATCGAGCGCGGCGATTATCCGGAATGGGAATTCTGCGTGCAGATCATGGCCGACGGCGCGCATCCCGAGCTCGACTTCGATCCGCTCGACGATACCAAGCGCTGGCCGGAAGACCGGTTCCCGCTGCTGCCGGTGGGACGCATGGTGCTCGACAAGAACCCGGACAATGTGTTCGCCGAAACCGAGCAATCGGCCTTCGGTACCGGCGTGCTGGTCGACGGCATCGACTTTTCGGACGACAAGATGCTGCAGGGCCGGACCCTGTCGTATTCGGATACCCAGCGCTACCGCGTCGGCCCCAACTACCTGCAACTGCCGATCAATGCGCCGCAGGACAAGGCCAGGGCCAGGGCCAGGACCAACCAGCGCGACGGCCAGATGACCTTCTATGTCGACAATGTCGACGGCGAAGGCGAAAACAAGCACATCAATTACGAGCCGAGCCTGATGGGCGGCTACCAGGAAGCCGGGCAAGCGGCCAGGGAATATCACCAGTGGGTCGAAGGCCACCTGGGCCGCTACCAGACCACCACCACGAAGGACGACTACCACCAGGCCGGCGCGCGCTACCGCACCTTTGCCGACTGGGAGCGCGATGACCTGGTGAGCAATGTCGGCGGCGACTTGAAACAGTGTCCGGAGCCGATCCAGCTGCGCATGGTCTGGCACCTGTGGCATTGCGACGAGGATTATGGCCGCCGCGTGGCGGAGGTAGCCGGGATCGACCTGGAAAAAGCGAAGGCGCTGCCGCCGTTGCCGAACCGTCCGGCGCCGCACGAGAACCGCAAGGGGGCGACCTACACCAGCGGTGAGGCCGAGAATGATGCTGGCGGCAAGACCGAACCGGCGACCAGCGAGGAAGTCGCTGCGAAGTAAGTGCTGGCGGCCGAGCCGCCAGCACTTACGGTAGGGTGGACGGCTACGCCGTCCACGCGTTCAACAGCGTGTGCCCACCACGGCGCAGGTTCGAGCGCCGGTTGAACGCGTGGACGGAAAATCCGTCCACCCCACCATGAAGCACGCTGCGGCGTTGTCGAATCAGGCCTTGGCTTCGCCGCCCAGCGCTTCGACCACGTCGCCCAGCAACTTGGCCAGTTCGCCCGTCATCAGCACGATGTCGTTGTCGAAACGCTCGTCGTCGCTGTGGGTCGGGCTTTCGCCTTCCTTGATCACGTCCAGCGGCTTGATGCCCTTGATCGCCAGCGATTCGGTCAGCACGAAGCTGATGCGGTCGTTCCACGTCATGGCCAGGCGGGTGCACTGCTTGCCGGCGGCGATGTGGCGGCGGATGTCGTCCGGGTCCAGCGTGTGCTTGACGTAACGCACCGCGGCGCGGCTTTCGCCGGTCGCGCGCAGCTCGGTGTCCTGGTCGATCGTGAAGCCGTACGGCGCTTCATCGGCTTCCAGCCAGCCGGTCATCACGGCCACCGGCGATTTCTGCACGCGCAGCGACTCCAGCGGCATCTTGTCCACGGCCTTGAGCAGCAGCTTGACCACGTCGTCGGCCTTCGCCGGGCTGGCGGCGCCGACCACCAGCCAGCCATTGACCGGGTCGATCCAGGTCCAGATATTGCTGCGCAGCGTAAAGGCGCGCGGCAGCAGTTCGTCAGCCACGCGTTCCTTCAGTTCCTTCATCGCCTTCTTGCCCGGCGGGAAGCCCTGCTGCTCTTCCAGCTCGGCCGCCTTGGCCTTGGCGACCTGGTTGATGACCGACGACGGCAGCAGTTTCTTTTCGGTGCCCAGCATGATCAGCATCTGCTTGTTGACCACGTGGACCAGGCCGCCGTTCGGACGCGGCGCATCCCAGCCCTGGCGCAGCAGTTCGTTGCTGGTGGCGGGAACAAAGCTCTGCGGCTCGAGGGCTTTTTCCAGTTGTTCAGGGGTGTAGGCCCATGGGGCCGGCAGGCGGTAGATCTGTAGATTCTTGAACCACATAGGCGTAATGTTTCAGTATTTCACGAGGAACGACATTCTACGCTGCTGCATAGAAATATCCTCGAAACGGGTTAGAAAAAGTCAGGACGTTGTCGAATCGTCCAGAACGTCGTCGAACAGCCGCAGCTGCTCGACAGTCTCGGTGTCGCCCAGGCGCACGCCCACGCCGAGCAGGCGTACCGGGCGGCTGGCGCGGGCCCAGCCGGTTTCCATCAGGCGCGCATAGGTCGGGATATGTGGCGCGTAGCCCACGCACTCGACCGTCGTTTGCTGGAAGTCCGAAAACTTGATCTTCACAAACAGCTTGTTGATGAATTTTTCGGCATTCGCGCGCTTGATGCGGCCCAGCAGGTGTTCGTACAAATCGGGCAGCAGCCGGAGGCAGGCGGCCAGGTCGGGCACGTCCGGCGTGTACGTTTCTTCAGTGCTGATCGACTTGCGCTCGCGCGAGGTATTCACTTCGCGATGGTCGATGCCGCGGCTCAGGTCGTGCAGGCGGGCGCCGAAGCTGCCGAAATGCTCTTGCAGCTGGTCCATGGACCAGTTGCGCAGATCGGCGCAGGTCTGCAGCCCGAGCCGGTTCATTTTTTCTGCCGTGACCTTGCCCACACCATGGAGCTTCTTGACCGGCAGCGCCGCCACGAACGCATCGACTTCGTCGGGCCGCACCAGGAACAGGCCGTCCGGCTTGTTCCAGTCGCTGGCGATCTTGGCCACGAACTTATTCGGCGCCACCCCGGCCGAGGCGGTGATGCCGACCGTTTCGAAGATACGGCGCCGGATTTCCTGGGCGATCAGCGTGGCGCTACCCTTGCAGTGCGGCGAGTTGGTGACGTCCAGGTAGGCTTCGTCGAGCGAGAGCGGCTCGACGATCTCGGTGTAGTCCTGGTAGATGTCCATGATCTGGCGCGAAGCAATCCGGTATTTCTCCATCGCCGGCGGGATGATCAAGAGATCGGGGCACAGTTTGATGGCGGTGGCTGTCGCCATCGCCGAATGGATGCCGAAGCGGCGTGCCTCGTAGTTGCAGGTCGCGACCACCCCGCGCTGGTCGGAGCGCCCGCCAACGGCCAGCGGACGGCCGCGCAACGACGGATCGTCGCGCATCTCGACCGACGCATAAAAGCAATCGCAATCGCAGTGGATGATTTTTCGGGCTGGGGCGTTCACGCTGGCGAGGCCGCCCCAGGCTCAGGTCACCACGGGCCGACTACTGTAGTTGCATACAGTATCGGTGCAAACCGGATTTGTTGCAAGAGATGGCGATGTTCACGCTGCCGGCTGCGCCGGCATCTCGGTCGCCAGTTCCGGCGACAAGCGGTTGATCACGCTGTAATTGACCGCGGTCCACCATTCCGAACCCTCGCCCTGCAGCGCGTTTTCAGCGTGCGCAATGGCGGCGTACCCGTCGCTGACCAGGAAATCCTCGACGTCGTTGAGCGAGGCGAACGACAGCACCGAGACCGCATCGATCTTGCTGCCCTCAGGATCTTTCTGGGTTGATCCGATATTGTGCAGCTGGGCGTAGCGGCGCACGAATTCCTTGGTCGCCGGATTGGCCAGCACCAGCGCCGCGTGCTCGCCCAGCAATTGCTGCTGGAATTGTTCGCGCGACAGTTCCGGTGCACGCACATGGATCTTGACCAGGCTGATCGGGTCGCGGTGGCGCGCACTCGGGATCAGGATGTATTCGCGCGTGATTTCGCGCGTGACCATCCTGAAGGCCACCTGCTCGTCGGCCACGATGCGCTGATCAAATTTTTCCTGGCCCAGCGTGCGCTCGATATCGTCCTGCTCGGCATAGGCGATATAGGCCAGGCCGTCCCAGCGCGGGCGCACATAAGGCGGCACGTGCTTTTCCGGGTCGTCCGGCAGGCGTCCGTCGGCGCCGACCATCGCGCGGTAGGGCGGCGGGAACGCCGACGACGGTCCCGAGGCGATCCGGTGCACCTGGTCGTAGCGCACCACCAGCGCCGACGAGCTGCCCGGCTCGTCCCAGGCGAACTTGGGGCCGTGCACCTTGCGCCAGTACTCGTCCCAGTGCTCGAACGCCAGGTTCGGCTCGCCTTCCAGCGCCAGCGCATGCGGGCGCCAGTTCGGCAGGTGCACCTCGTTGCCGTGCCGGCTTTTCGATGCGCCGCTGTCCTGCGGGCGTTCGCCGCGCGGCGTGCTGTCGACGCGGCTGACGAAGGTCGGTGTCACGATCAAGGGCTTGGTAGTACTTTTCGTGGCCACGTCCAGCGGCGGGCGGTGCAGGTTGTCGCTGCGGTCAAAATCAAGCATCGTGTCGTTCTCCATTGAGGTTGGTTCAGAAAATGATGCGTACATTCGTCAAAGCGTGTCGCCCGCCCCGCCAGGGTCAGCGCGCGCTGGGTCCGGCCAGCAGGCCCACCAGCGGCACCGCCAGCGCGGCCAGCAGCGCAATCGCCGCCGACAGGTAGCCGACCTGGCCGGCGCCCCACTGCGAGATGCCCAGGCCACCGATGACGGCGCCCAGCGCAATCCCGCCATTGGCGGCCGACACATTGATCGTGCCGGCCAGCGCCTGGGCGCCGGACGCGGCTTTCATCACGCGGATCTGGCAGACCGGATACAGCGCGGTATTCGCGATGCCCCACACCGCCAGCGCCAGCGCGAACGCGATGCCCTTGCCCGCCAGCGCCATCGTTGCGGCCATGCCCAGCGCCAGCACCACGCTGAAGATGGCGGTGGTTGCCAGCGGTTTCCTGTCGACCCACAGGCCGCCCAGCCAGTTACCGACCAGGCCCACGGCGCCAAAGCCCATCAGCCACCAGCCGACCATGGCAGGCGCGACCCCGGCCGACTTTTCGAGCATTTCGGCCAGGTAGGTGTAACCGGTGAACATGGCGGTGAAGACCAGGATCGACAGCGCCACATTGGCCAGGAAGAACGGGCTTTTCAGAATGGCGGCCTGGGCTTTCATTGGCACCGGTTGCGAGGCGCGCACGGTCGGCATGCTCACGAAGATCAGCACCGCGATGACGAGCGACAGCACGGCCAGCAGCGCGAAGGCGCCGCGCCAGCCAAGTGCGTCCGACGCCAGCGTGCCGAGCGGAATGCCGAACAGCATGGCTGCCGAGATGCCCAGGTACACCTGCGCTACTGCACGCCCACTCCGTTCCGGGCCGGCGATCTGCCCGGCCGTCTCGCTGGCCGTGCCCCAGAACACCGGCAGCGCCAGCGCCGGCAACAGGCGCGCCACGGCCAGCACCCAGATGTTCGAGGCCACCGCGGCCAGCGCATTGGCGCCGGCGAACAGCACCAGGATCGCGATGAACAGTTTTTTACGGTCGACATTCGCCAGCCAGGCGGTCAGGAACGGGCCGCACACCATCACCACCACGGCGAACAGCGTGACCAGCTGGCCGGCAGTGGCGACCGTGATGCCCAGGTCGCGCGCCAGCGCCGGCAGCAGGCCGACGATCAGGAATTCGGTGGTGACGATGACGAAGGCGGCGACGGCCAGGATGGCGATCGCGGCGGCGCCGCCCCGGGCTTGCGCCGGCGGCGCAGGATTGGCCGCCGCAGCGGATTTCAACGTAGACATGCATGACTCCACAAAAGGGGACCGCGATGATATAAAGGATCCCCATTCCAGTGTTGGATATAAATTCCCATCGATTATGGAAAATAATTCCAGTAAGTCATGACACCCAATGAACGCCTGAAAGGACTCGAAACGTTTGTCGCCGTGGCCGATGCCGGCAGCTTCACGGCGGCGGCAGAGCGCCTGCACCTGACCAACTCGGCGGTCGGCAAAGCCATCGCCCGGCTGGAGGGCCGCCTCAACCGGCAATTGTTTGATCGCAGCACGCGCCGGCTCGCCATGACCGATGCCGGCGAAGCCTTCTACCGGGTCTGCGTGCGGGTGCTGGAAGAGCTGGAGGCGGCCGAGCGCATCCTGGCCGCGGACGACATCGTGCCGTCGGGCCGGCTGCGGGTGGATCTGCCGGCCACGTTCGGCCGGCTGCAGGCCATGCCGGCACTGCTGGCCTTTGCCGGGCAGTATCCGCAGATCATGCCGCATGCATCGTTTACCGACCGCTTCGTCGATCCGGTCGAGGATGGGCTGGATGTGGTGGTGCGCATCGGCGGGCCCGACACCTGGCCGGCCGCGCTCGGCTACCGCTACCTGGGCCGTGAAGAACTGATCTTTTGCGCGGCGCCGGCCTACCTGGCGCAGCACGGCACGCCGGCCTCGGTCGACGAACTGTTGACGCACGCCGCCGTGCTGTATGGCCGCGCCGACGGCAGTACCAGTCCCTGGCTGATCCAGGACGGCGCCGCGCCGCTGGCGCGCCAGCATGTTGCGGGCCGCATCGTGCTGGGACAGGCCGAAGCCCAGGTGGCCGCGCTCGAAGCCGGCCTGGGCATTGCCCAGCTGGCGACCTGGCTGGTCGAACCGCAGATCCGCGATGGCAAGCTGGTGCGTGTCCTGCCCCATCTCGCCACCGAGGGCTTGCCGCTGCATATTGTGTGGCAGCGCAGCCGCCAGCACGCGCCCAGGATCCAGGCCCTGATCGCACACTTCGCGGCCACGCTGGCCATCCGGCCGCAGGCGCTCTGACGACGAGCGCCCTGCGCAGGCTTACCAGGTCAGCTTGAGCGTGTACTTGCCGTTGGTGGCCCCGGTGCCGCCGCTGTACCACACCACGCGCACATAGCGCACCGCCGTGCTGGTGGTGGTGTTGCCCGAACTGACGCTGTCGACCGCGCCGGCGCCGTTTTCGCTCTTGCCCAATTGCGTGCCTGAACTGTTGTAGACGTACAGGTCATAGTCGGCGCTGCTCGCGCCCGGGGTGAGCGTCGCGCCCAGGGTACGGCCGGCCGGCAGGTCGACCCGGAAATAGTCGGTGTCGGTCGACGATCCCAGGTTGCCGGTCACGGTCGTGTTGCTGGACGTGACCGGATCGGCGGTCGCCGTCGTGTTGTTGGCCTCGCTCTCGGCCAGCGTCACGCCCGGCGTACTGGCGCTACCGGCCGAGGCCACCGCTGCCGCCGCGTCGACGATGCCGGTGCCGCAGCCCGAGCAGCTGGCCGGGAAGGCGCGCGCCGTGGACTTGAGCTTTTGCTCGATCTCGTCCACCGTCAGGTTGGTGTTCACCGCGAGCATCAGCGCGGCGACCCCGGCCACATGCGGCGTCGCCATCGAGGTGCCCTGGTAGCCGGCGTAGTTGTCGGAGGCCGGCGCCGTGGCGCCGGTGTTCAGCGTCGACAGCACACTGTTGGCGCCGTCGCCGCCGGGTGCCGCGACGTCGATCAGGTTGCCGTAGTTGGAATACGATGCGCGTCCGCCGGTGCGGCCGGTGGCGGCCACCGCGATCACGCCCGAGCAATTGGCCGGGCTGGCGTTGCTGACATTGACGGCGTCGTTACCGGCCGCCACCACCACCACCGCGCCGCGCGAGCGGGCGCCATTGATGGCGCTCTGGGTGGTCGAGTCGCAGGCGCCGCCGCCGCCCAGCGACAGGTTGAGCACGCGCGCCTTGTTGGCATTGGCCGGCACGCCCGACACGCTTCCGCCCGACGACCAGGTGATGGCGTCGGCGATATCCGATGTGTAGCCGCCGCACTTGCCCAGCACGCGCACCGGCAGGATCTTCGCGTTGTAGGCCACCCCGGCCACGCCGGCGCCGTTGTTGGTGCGCGCCGCCACGGTGCCGGCCACGTGGGTGCCGTGCCAGCTCGAGCGCCGGTCGCTGGTCGGCTGGCCGCCGCCGCATTCGCCGGCGACGATGGCGTCGCCCGGATCGCTGGCGTCGCTGTCGCGGCCATTGCCGTCGTTGCCGATGGCGGCGGTGCTGATGAAATCGTAGCCAGCCACGAACTGGCCGCTCAGGTCGACGTGCGGACGGTAGCCGGTGTCGATCACCGCCACCACCACGCCGGTGCCGGTGGACACGTCCCAGGCGCCCGGCAGGCGCAGTCCGCCCGCGGCTTCATAGTAGTGCCACTGGTTGGTGTATTGCGGGTCGGTCGGAATCGCCATGTGGGTCATGATGCGGTCCGGCTCGGCATACTCGATGGCCGGGTCGCGCGCCATCATTTCGGCGGCCAGTGCCTGGACTTCCTTCAGGTGGCGCTTGCGATCGAGCCTGAACACCTGGGCCCCGGTCGAGATCGCATGGCTTTCCCGCACCACGATGCCGAACTGCTGGCCGGCGCGGTCGAGCAGCGCCTTGCGTGCGGCGCCCGGCGCGGCAACGCGCGCCAGGTTGCCATTCGCGGCGGCTTTTGAATCACGGTACTTCACGATGATGCGGTCTGTTTCCACGACGGACTGCGGTCCCTGGGCATCGGCGCCGCCCGCGGCCGCCAGGGCCGAGGCGGACGCGAACGCCAGCGAGACTGCTGCACACATTGTCAACACTACTGGATGAATCGAATGCGCTTGCTTCATGGTTCTTCCTTTATCAAGGTTTTCCGTCAAGCGAGTGGCTCGCTTGTGTCGTTGTATGACCGGCCGTGGCCGATGCCGTCTGTAAGCGGCAAGGTCAGCGTAGCGTGAAAGGAAGCCGTGGCAGAGAGCGATTCGTGGCGTTTTCGGGGTCTTTACAACAGTAAAATCCGTGGATTTTTTAAAAACATCGTTAATTCGATAAAAGTCGAATCTGACAGAATATTTTAAATGTCAAAAATTTACTGAACAGATATGCACTGCCGGTAGTGGCGATTACCGGATGATTATTCAATGTGCATTGTCGCGCTGTCAGATGAAAAAAAGGGCCGCATCAGCGGCCCTTCCGGATCAGGCAATCAGTTTCTGAAAGCTTAGAAATTGCCCTTGAACTGCATACCCCACTGGCGCGGCTCGTTGGCGAAGCCGGTCAGGTTGTTGAAGTCGATCGCGCCGGTAATGCGGCGCTGGTCGAGCACGTTGCGGCCGAAGGCCGCCACTTCGTACTTGCCGTTGCCGAAAATGTAGCCGACGCGCACGCCGCCTTCGGTCAATGGTGCACCGGTGAACTCGGTCGCCTCGTACAGCAGGAAGTTGACCTCGCTGCGGTATGCCCAGTCGGTGTAGAAGTACAGCTCGCCGTCGCGGAACGGCACGCCATAGCGGGCATTCGCGTTGATGGTCCAGCGTGGCGCCTGCGGCAGCGCGTTACCGTCGATCACGACGCGGCCGGCGGCGTTGAACGGATTGGTGACGGTGCAGGCGGCGCAGCGGTTGACCGACAGGCTGCCGTCGCGGATCTGGGTGTAGTTGTAGCTGGCGCCGGCGCCCACGCGCAGGGCCGGGCTGATGGCTGCCTCGAAGTCGAGTTCGGCGCCCTTGCCCTTGGTCTTGTCGGCATTGATCAGGCGGTTGACGTTCGAGTTGCCGCCGACCACGGTCAGCTGCTGGTCGTCGATCGTGTAGTCATAGATCGAGAACGAGGTGCGTGCACGGCGGTCGAACAGGTCAGCCTTGATGCCCAGCTCGAACGACTTGATGGTTTCCGAATCGGCGACGGTGATCGGCACTTCGGCCGATGCGGCGGCGATACTCGGCGCGCGGAAGCCGGTGGCGGCGCGGCCGTACACGTTCACGTTGGGGGTCAGCTTGTAGGTGGCCGACAGGTCCCAGTTGACCTTGTTGGCATTCGCTTCCACCGACGATGGGCCGATCTGCACCACGTTCAGCGCCTGGATGGTGCGGAATTCCTTGTTGTCTTCGGTGTAGCGCAGGCCGCCGCGGATGGTCCAGTCCGGGGTCAGGTTGTAGGTCGCCGACGCGAACGCCGCCCAGGCATCGTTCTTCTGGCGCGAACGCAGGCGCGAGGTCAGCGCGTAGGTGTCGCTATTGAAGTTGTCGCTGCCGCCGGTGACGTCTTCATCGAAGTAGTACAGGCCGGCCTGCCAGTTGAACGGGCCGGTGTACTGCGACTCGAGGCGGAATTCCTGGGTGTACTGGTCCAGGTTCTCGATGTAGCCGTTGGTTTCGACCTGGAACGGGATGCGGCCCGGGCCGGCCGGGATACCGCCGTCGATGTCGCCGCGGCTCGAGTAGTCGACGATGTGCTCGTAACCGGTGATCGAGAAGAACTTGTACTGGCCCAGGTCCCACTGCAGGCGCAGGTTGATGCCGTTGGTCTTGAGGGTCTGGAAGTTCTGGGCGTTGGTGACGATATCGTCGAGGTCGGTGCCGTCGGCGAAGGTATTGCTTCCCGGCTTGATCAGGTTGGCGCGGAACAGACGCGCGCTGCCGTTGGTCTGACGCTGGTGGAAGCCCAGCAGGCCGCTGAAGCCGTCCTTGCTGTACAAGAACTGGACGCGCTCGGCATGCTCGTTGTAGCCGTCGAGTTCGTTGCGCTTGTTGGTCTTGGCCAGGTCGCTGTAGTTGTTGACGTAGTCGTCACGGTGCTGGCCGGTGGCCGACACGCGCATCGCCACATTGGTCGACAGCGGCACATTGACGGCGCCTTCGGCGTTCATCGTGTAGTGCGAAGCGGCCGACAGGTTGTAGTAACCCTCGGTCTTGCCCAGCTTCGGCTTTTCGGATTCGAACTTGACCACGCCGGCCGGGGTGTTGCGGCCGAACAGGGTGCCCTGCGGGCCGCGCAGCACTTCGACGCTGGCCAGGTCGAAGATCGGGAAGCCCTTCAGGATCGGGTTCTCTTGCACGATATCGTCGTACACGAGCGAGACCGGCTGCGAGGCGAAGGTGTTGAAGTCGGTATTGCCGTAGCCGCGGATATAGAAGCGCGGGAAGGTACGGCCGTTCGACGATTCCACGTTCAGGCTCGGCACCTTGCTGGCCAGCAGGCGGATGTCTTCGCCGCCCGAGACCAGGACGTCCAGTCGGTCGCCTTTCAGGGCGGTCACCGACACCGGCACGTCGCGGATGTTCTCGGTACGGCGCTGGGCCGTCACGGTCACCGACTGCAGTTCGAGGGCTTGGGGCGCCGGGGTCGGCTCGGTGGTCTGGGCGACCGCCTGGGCGATCGGCAGCAGGGCGGTAAAGGCCAGCACTGCGCCATGCGCGCCGGAGACACGCTTGTGCATCTTGGACATCTTGGTCATGGAAATTTCCTGTGATGATGAAAAAAGAACCGATGTCCCCGTTCTTCTTATGGAGGCCACCCCCGCGGGCGCCCAAGCGGATGTTTTCCGCCCTCGGCAATTGCGCATCTGGGGCGCACATCTTTGCGATGTTGTCATTGCCAACTTGTCAAAGGGGCTATTGTCCTTGATGCGACTGCGCCCGAGCAAGCAAATATCAAATGTGTCGTGCTGATTACAACACATACATATTTGCCGATTTCGGGATCCGGAACGCGGGCCATGCGCAGGGGGTGAATCCGGTCTAAAACACCGTTGTCGAATTATTTTTGAAAAACCCTTGCACACCTCGAAACCCAGCCTCTATAATTCGGGCCTCTTCGGACGCAATGACAAGCGTCAGACAGAAACCACCGAGATGGGCGCTTAGCTCAGTTGGTAGAGCGGATCCCTTACAAGGATTAGGTCGGGAGTTCGAGCCTCTCAGCGCCCACCAAGCATCTCGATGGTCGATCGAAGTAATGATCAGAGTAAACGGAGCGGTAGTTCAGTTGGTTAGAATACCGGCCTGTCACGCCGGGGGTCGCGGGTTCGAGCCCCGTCCGCTCCGCCAGCATCAAGGAAGAAGGGTCCGATTCGTCGGACCCTTTTTCTTTTTCCGCATTCAATTCCCGCTCCCTGCTGTTCCCGCCCCCTTGGTGACGCGCATTTGACACGTGCATCGGCCGCTTGTTGCATCGCGCGCGTGTACGATTGGCATTTTTGATGCGTGGCAGCATCCGATCAACGATAATCAAACAGACAACATCTCGCACCACGCTGGAGTATTCCTTGATTTTCCGTTTCCTGAAACCGCCGCGCATGTCGCCGCGCCTGCATCGGCTCAAAAGCTCGTCGCTGTTCGCCGCCCTGACGCCGCTGGAACTCAAGATCGTCGACGGCCTGCTGCACGAGCGCCGCTACCTCAAGGACGAGATCATGTTCGACGAGGGCGAGGAAGGCCAGGCGCTGTACCTGCTGATGAGTGGCCGGGTGCGCATCAGCCGCCTGCACGAAGGCGTGACGCAAGTGGTCAACGAACTCGCGCCGGGCGGCTTCTTCGGCGACCTGGCGCTGCTCGACAACTCTCCCCGCAATGCCCAGGCGCGCGCGATGGAGCCATGCGAAGTGGCGGTGTTCTTCCGCGCCGACTTCCTGGGCCTGATGGAAACCGATGCCGTGATCGGCTACAAGATCTCGCTGGCACTGGCGCGCCACATCGGCCTGCGCCTGCGCGACTGGATGGAGTCCGGGCGCACGCAGCTGGACGCCTTATGAACCACATGCAGGGCGCCGAGCGCGCCGGCCCGGTGGTCTGGACCGGGATCATCGCCGCCACCTGCCTGTTGCTGCTGGTGGTCCAGCAAATGCTGTGGCTGGCCCTCCCCTTCATCTTCGGCACCGTGCTGTACTACGCGCTGCTGCGCCCGATGCAGCGCATGGTGCGCGCCGGGTTCAGCCGCAACTCGGCGGCGCTGTGGGTGTGCACGCTGTTCTTCGCGCTGGCCTCGCTGCTGCTGACGGTGGCGCTGACCTGGAGCGACGGCCCCGAGGAAGCATCGTGGGAAGCGACCATCACCCTGTACATGGACGGCGGCCTGGCCTTCATGCGCAGTTCGCTGGCGATGCTGGAAGCGCGCTTCCCGTTCCTGGCCGAGATGCGCCTGACCTCGACCGTGAATGCCGCCATCACGCGCTACACCAACGAGTTCGCGCAAAACCACCTGGGCGACATCGTGGTGGGCATCGTGACCTGGGTGCCGTCGCTGCTGCTGGCGCCCTTCCTCACCTTCTTCCTGCTGCGCGACGGCGTGCGCTTCAAGAAGTTCGTGGCGCGCGCGGTGCCGAACGCCTATTTCGAGCGCGCCCTGTACCTGCTGCACGAAGTGGATCAGACCGCGCGCCGCTATTTCGAAGGCCTGCTCAAGCTGACCGTGCTCGACACGATCGTGCTGGCGTTCGGATTGTGGGTCATCGGGGTGTCGTCGCCGCTGCTGCTGGGATTGCTCTCGGCGGTGCTGGCCTGGGTGCCGTTCGTCGGCTCGATCGCCGGCTGCCTGCTGGTGGTGATCGTGGCCGCGACCGATGCGCCCGGCAATCCGCTGATGGCCTATGGGGCAGTGGTGGTGTTCGTGCTGGTGCGGCTGCTGGACGACTTCCTGTTCATGCCGCTCACGCTGGGACGCAGCCTGCACCTGCATCCACTGGTGACGGTGCTGATGATCTTTGCCGGCGGCATGCTGGCCGGGGTGGTGGGGCTGATGCTGGTGCTGCCGATCATGGGGGTCGTGATGGTGATCGGCGAGACGCTGGGAACCTTGACGACCAATCCGCGGCTGCGGGCGCGGCACCGGTATGCCAAGGCGCTACGCACCCGCCAGGCCAGTGTCGACCTGGACATCGCGCGCGAGCGGCGCGGGGCGCCGACGCCGAATGCGAAGGTGGACAGCCAGTAAGCGGCTGCACCACCCGCCATATCCTGGCGCACGGCACGCCGCCGCCCGGCGCGCTCGCTGCCCGCTCAGTCGCGCGTCAGCGCCAGCACCGCCGGCGCGCGCTCGCCCGCGCCGTTGCCCACCATTGCATGGCTCAGCTTGAACACGGCCAGGGCGTGCGACAACTGTGCGGTCTGGTCAGTCAGCGATTTCGCCGCGGCCGACGCTTCCTCGACCAGGGCCGAATTCTGCTGCGTCATCTGGTCCATGTCGTCGATGGCCTGGCCGATCTGTTCGATGCCCACGCTCTGGCGCTGGCCGGCTTCGCTGATCTCGCCCATGATCGTCTGCACCTTGCGCACCGACGTGACGATCTGTTCCATGGTGATGCCGGCCTGGTCCACCAGCGCGCTGCCGGCATGGACCTTGGTCACCGAGTCGCCAATGAGCTCCTTGATTTCCTTGGCGGCAGTGGCGCTGCGCTGCGCCAGGTTGCGCACTTCCGAGGCCACGACCGCGAAGCCGCGCCCCTGTTCGCCGGCGCGCGCCGCTTCCACCGCCGCATTCAGCGCCAGGATATTGGTCTGGAAGGCAATCCCGTCGATCACGGAAATGATCTCGACGATCTTGTTGGCCGAGGTGTTGATGGCGCTCATGGTGGAAACCACATTGCCCACCACTTCGCCACCACGGGTGGCGATATCGGTGGCCGAGACCACCAGGCTGTTGGCCTGGTTGGCATTCGCGGCATTCGCGCGCACGGTGTCGGTCAGCGCTTCCATGGCGCGCGCGGTGTTCTCGAGGCGGCTGGCCTGCGATTCGGTGCGGCTCGAGAGATCGGCGTTTCCGCTGGCGATCTCGGCACTGGCCAGGGCGATGGTGTCGGCCGAGGTCTTGATGCCGGACACCATATTGGCCAGGCGTTCACGCATCTCCTGCAGTGCGGCGAGCAGACTGGTCTGGTCGCCCGGTTCGATCTGGATCGGCATCGACAAATCGCCGTCGGCCACCGCGCGGGCGATGTCGCGCGCGTATTCCGGTTCACCGCCGAGCTGTTGCCAGATGGCGCGCACCATGAACCAGGAGACGGCGATCAGGGCGGCGATCACGACCAGGGCCGTGACGATGGTCACGGTGAGGACCCGGCGCACGCTCGTTTCGCTGCGTTCGATGCCGGCCTTGAATTGTTGCTGTGCCTGTTCGTTGACCTTGGCGACGTCGGTGGTCAATGTTTCCAGCGCGCTTTGCATGCGCGGCACCACCTTGCCCGGATCGCCCTCTTCCATCTCGAGCATGATCCTGGCGGCCGAGACGGCGGGTGCATAGTAATCCTCGAATTCCTGGCGCAGGCGCTTGCCGGTCGCGTCCATGCCGGCCATGCTGCCGAGCGTGGCCAGGCCGGCGCGTACCTTGTCGGCCTGCTCGCCAACCTGGGGCAGGCGGGCCTTGTCGCCTTCGCTGACGGCATCACGCAGGCCATTGGTAACCGACTCGATCTCGGCGGCCAGTGCCTTCGAGATATCGAGCACCGGATAATCCACGCTTTCCGTGGTACGAATCGAATTCAGGGCGTGGTTCGCGATGCTGGCGCTGATCGCGACCCCGAGGACGAAGATGACGGTCGATATGACCGGAAGTGCCCAGATCCTGCGCTTGATGCTCATGCTGCCAACTCCTGGAGAGTCAATGCCCGCCGCGGCGGCGCGGCGGGCGGGTACGGATGGTCAGGACGCCGAATAGACGACTTTGACGGACGAATCGACGGCGCTCTTCTCGATGTAGCCGATGGCTTTCGGATCGGCAGCGACCGCCTTCTTGACGGCGGCGCTGTCGCCGACTTCCTTCGGCATCGTGGCCTTGCCGGTGAACACCAGCTTCGACCACAGCGCCTTGACCTGGGACGCATCCTTGTCGGTCACCTTCTTGTAGAACTCGGCGCGCAGCGCGGCGCTCTCCGGCTGGTCGAGCGGCGACATGGCGCTCGATTTACCCAGGAAGAACTGGGTCACCTGCTCCTTGGTCATCGAGGATTCGGCGGCCTTCGGATTGACGACCACGACGACTTCGGCCAGGGCCGGCAAGGCCAGCAACAGCGCGGCAAGGGCGACGCCGGGTTTGATCAGTTGTTTCATGGCGATATTCCTTAGAAGACGAAGTCGAGCGCGACGGCGCCCACGGTGACCGGGCCCTTGAAGCCTGGCTGGGTCTTGACGAACAGGCCCGTGGTTTCCGGCTTGATGCGGTCGACCTGGAACTTGAGCGCGGCCGAGGTGGTGAAGTCCCAGCGCAGGCCGATGCTGTCGGTGGTCTGGCCGGTGCCATTGATGCCCAGGCGCACCGCTTCCATCAAGCCGCCCAGGGCTGCCACGGTCGGCGTGCACGCGGTCGGGGCGCCGGCGGCGCAGCTGGACGGGATGGTGTTGGTCACGCCGGTCGAGGTCAGCTTGGCGTGGCTGTAGTACGGCAGGAACTTGCCGATACGGTAGCCGCCCATCACGTACCAGGACTTGGACGAGCCCAGGAACGAGTCCGGCATCTTGCGCTTGGCGTATTCGGTCTGGACGACGATATTCTTCCAGTCCATGCTCAGGCCCGCCGACGAGAAGGTGTATTCCGTGCTTTGGGTGGCCATCTTATTGCCCATGTCGCGCAACTGGGGAATATTGAACGCATCCGCGGACGTGTAGAACGCGGCCGCCAGCGCGCTCAGGTCGGCATTGTCGACCGTGAATTTGGTGCCGCTGCGACCGACGCGCAGGATGAACGGGCCATGCTCGGCAGTCAGGTTCAGGGCGTACTGGTCCCTCGACTCGGCCTTGACGCCGGAGGACATCTTGACCGTGCTGCGGCCATAAGCGGCCAGGGCGGTAAAGGTGGTGTCGCCATATTGCTGCTGCCAGGTGATGTCGGCGCCGTCGATGCCATTGAGCGGCATCTGCGAATACACTTCCGATGGCGGACGCAGGAAGGTATTGGCATAGCCGACATTGCGGTAATCCGAGATCATGAAGGCCGGCATCGCCATGCGTCCGACGCGCACGCTCAGGTCGTCCGAGAGCTTGATCTTGGCAAAGGCCCACGACAGTTCGGCGCCGTAGTCATCTTCGGCATCCTTGCGCACCAGGCCCTGGCCGGTGACCGACAGCCAGCTGTTGATGGTGTAGTCGGCCTGCAGGCCGAGGTTCGAGTCGACGCCGGTACGCGGGTCTTTGTTGACGCCGCTGGCCTGGTTCGGACGGGCGAATTCGGCCTCGTCAGTATCGGACCAGGTCAGGGCTGCGGTGCCGAAACCGCTGATGCGGACAGCAGAGCTATCCTGGGCAAACGCGGATGCGACGGTCAAAGGCAGGGTGAGTGCCGCAACGATAATGCGAGTCTTCATTGAATTCCTGATGGACTGTGAATTGATTGTTTGTGCAAAGTCGTGGCGATGGAAAGGTAGGCCACCGAAATTTGCCGAACGGATTCTATTCACAGAACAATTATTTCCACAGGGAAAATACTCAAATACTCACATTTGATACTAGAAATATATTTTTATGTTGTAATTTATATTCAAATTGTTTCTTTAACAAACGATGTTTTAAAGCTTGTTTGTCAATATGAATATGAAAAAGAGCAAAGTGGTGAATTAATAGTTAGCATTTGTATTGAATTGATCATGGTGTTATTGATCATATTATTGTTATCAATGGCAGGACGAGACAAGGCGTCACGGGCAGCATGGGGGTGCCCCTCGCGCCAAAACAACCGGGCGAAAAAAAACCGGAGATCTCTCCGGTTTTACTGGTGTGCCGCTTATTTGCGCACTGTCTTCGGTTTCGACTTGATCGTCGACAGGATCGACGGTTTGACTTTCGAGGGCGGCGCCATGAATGGCGTGCTTGCCGCCGCACGCGCGCCGCGCTGGCCGCCGGCACTGCGGCGCGGCGCCACCTCGATCACGCGGCCCTTGGGCGGCGCGCCCGCGGGACGGCGTTCCTCGCGCAGCGATCCGGCAGCAGCCGCTGCCTCGCCGCCCGCTGGCGGAATCAAATGGCGCTCGCCGTTGCCGATCAGGTCGCCACGGCCCATGCGCTTCAACCCTTCGCGCAGGATCGGCCAGTTTTCCGGATCGTAATAGCGCAGGAAGGCCTTGTGCAGCTTGCGGGTCTTGCCGCTCTTGGCGGTCTCGACAACTTCGGAGTCCTCGGTGACCTTGGCCAGCGGGTTCTTGCGCGAGTGGTACATCGTCGTGGCCATGGCCATCGGCGTCGGCGTGAACGTCTGCACCTGGTCGAGCTTGAAGTTGTTCTTCTTGAGCCACAGCGCCAGGTTCAGCATGTCTTCGTCGGTCGAGCCCGGGTGGGCCGCGATAAAGTAGGGAATCAGGTACTGCTTCTTGCCCGCTTCCAGCGAGAACTTGTCGAACAGGCGCTTGAACTCGTCATAGGCGCCGATGCCCGGCTTCATCATCTTCGACAGCGTGCCGGCCTCGGTATGTTCCGGCGCGATCTTCAGCAGGCCACCCACGTGGTGGGTGACCAGTTCCTTGACGTACTCGGGCGAGCGCACCGCGAGGTCGTAGCGCAGGCCGGAACCGATCAGGATCTTCTTGATCCCGGGAATAGCGCGCGCCTTGCGGTACAACGAAATCAGCTTGCTGTGGTCGGTGCCCAGGTTGGAGCAGATGGTCGGGTACACGCACGACAGGCGGCGGCAGCTTTCCTCGATCTTCTTGTCCTTGCACGCGAGGCGGTACATGTTCGCGGTCGGGCCGCCCAGGTCGGTGATGGTGCCGGCGAAGTTCTTGGTCGTGTCGCGGATCAGTTCGATCTCGCGCAGGATCGACGGCTCCGAGCGGCTCTGGATGATGCGGCCTTCGTGCTCGGTGATCGAGCAGAAGGTGCAGCCGCCGAAGCAGCCGCGCATGATGTTGACCGAGTAGCGGATCATTTCCCAGGCCGGGATATGGGCCTTGCCGTAGCTCGGGTGCGGCGCGCGCGCGTACGGCAGGTCGTAGACGTTGTCCATCTCGTCCATGGCGAGCGGCAGCGGCGGCGGATTGAGCCAGACATCGCGGTCGCCGTGGCCCTGCACCATGGCGCGCGCATTGCCGGGATTCGATTCCAGGTGGAACACGCGCGAAGTGTGCGCATACATCACCGGGTCTTCGCTGACGGTCTCGAAACTCGGCAGGCGCACCACGGTCTTGGCGGCCTTCTCGCGGGCCGCGGCCTGGCGCTGCTCGCGCGTCATGATGATCACCGGCTTGACCTCGGGTTCCGGGCCGGCGTTGTCCAGCGCGCAGGTCTTCGGGTCTTCCAGCGCCATCGCGTACGGATTCGGCTGCTTGTCGATGCGGCCCGGCACGTCCACGCGGGTGGAATTGTGCACGCTCCATTCTTCGTCCGGCAGCCAGCCTTGCGGCACCAGGAAGGCGGTGCCGCGCACATCGCGGATCGACTTGATCGGTTCGCCTGCGGCGATGCGCCGGGTGACGTCGACCAGGGCGCGTTCGGCATTGCCGAAGATCACCAGGTCGGCCTTCGACTCGAACAGCACCGAGCGGCGCACTTTATCCGACCAGTAATCGTAGTGGGCGATGCGGCGCAGCGACGCTTCGATGCTGCCGGCGATCACCGGCACGCCGGGGAAGGCTTCGCGCGCGCGCTGGCAGTACACGGTCACGGCGCGGTCCGGGCGCTTGTTGGGCGCGCCGTCCGGCGTGTAGGCGTCGTCGGAGCGGATCTTGCGGTCGGCCGTGTAGCGGTTGACCATCGAGTCCATGTTGCCGGCGGTGATGCCCCAGTACAGATTGGGCTTGCCCAAGGCGCGGAACGGCTCGACCGAGGTCCAGTCGGGCTGGCTGATGATGCCGACCCGGTAGCCCTGCGCTTCGAGCAGGCGGCCGACCAGCGCCATGCCGAAGCTCGGATGGTCGATGTAGGCGTCGCCCGTGATCAGGATGACGTCGCACGAATCCCAGCCCAATTTGTCCATTTCGGCGCGGGACATCGGGAGAAAAGGTGCGGCAGGGGCGCGGCTCGAGCGCTTGGCGACCGTCGCGAATAGATTGGCTGGGGAGTTCATTGGCCGGCATTGTACCGGAAAACCGTTTTCGGGGCAGCGGACGCCCCCGAAAAATGGCTTAAAATCAATGACTTGTGGCGAGAATGCCTACGTCAGATGCCCATGTTCGACAGGATCTGGCCCAGTTCGCGCAGGCCGGATTCCACGCGCGGGTGCTTGGCGGCAAAGCGCGCAGCCAGTTCCTGGGTGCGCGAACCCAGGCCGTAGGTATTCGCATCGAGCTGCTGCTCGGCGCGGCGCTGCAGCACTTTGTCGATGTCGCCATCGAGCTGGCGCAGCAGCACTTCCAGTTCAACATCGGTGTCGCCGGTTTCCTGCAGCTCGCGGTGCAGGATCTTGAGGCGTGCCTTCAGGTCGGCATCGTCGTTCGCTTGCATTGCATCCTCCGTATTGTCTCGATGTCATTGTAAGGCATCGCGGCGGGAACACAGAACACGGCAGTGGAAGGCCGTGTGGCGGATCGACGGTTGTCTGGCCGCGTGGACGGCAAAGCCGTCCACCCCACCCGGGATGGCGGTATCGTGGGGTGGACGGGTTCCCCGTCCACGCGTCCAACCGGCGCTCACACTGACGCGGCCGGCACCAGCATCAGTTGCCGGTCAAGCCACGACGCTCCAGCAGCGGCTGGATATCCGCATCCTTGCCGCGGAAGTTGCGGTACATTTCCATCGCGTCGAGCGTGCCGCCGCGCGACAGCAGCGTCTTGCGGAAGTGGTCGCCGTTCTTGCGGGTCAGGCCGCCATTGGCCTTGAACCACTCGACGGTGTCGGCATCGAGCTTTTCGGCCCACAGGTAGCCGTAATAGCCGGCCGAGTAGCCGCCCGAGAAGGTGTGCGAGAAGTAGGTGCTGCGGTAGCGCGGCGGCACCAGGGCGAAGTCGACACCGGCTTTCTTCAGGGCGTCAGCTTCGAATTTCAGCACATCAAGCGGGATCTGGTTCGGCGCCAGCTGGTGCCAGGCCTGGTCCAGCAGCGCCGCGGCCAGGTACTCGGTGGTGCGGAAGCCTTCGTTGAACTGGCTCGAGGCCTGCACCTTGTCCAGCAGTTCCTTCGGCATCGGCGCGCCGGTCTGGTAGTGCTTGGCATAATTGGCCAGCACTTCCGGCCACGCCATCCACATCTCGTTGACCTGCGACGGGAACTCGACGTAGTCACGCGGCACGCGCGAACCCGAGAAGCGCGGGTATTTCACGTCCGAGAACATGCCGTGCAGCGCGTGGCCGAACTCGTGGAAGGTGGTGCGCACTTCGTCGTAGGTCAGCAGGGTCGGCTCGCCCGCGGCCGGCTTGGTCACGTTCAGGTTGTTGGCGATGACCGGTTTGGTGCCCAGCAGCTTCGACTGGCCGACCCAGGCATTGGCCCAGGCGCCGCCGCGCTTGTTCGAGCGCGCATACGGGTCGAACGTGAAGATCGCCAGCTGCTTGCCGTCGACATCGAACACGTCGAACATGCGCACGTCTTCGTTGTAGCCCGGCAGGTCCTTGCGTTCCTTGAAGGTGATGCCGAATTCCTTGTTGGCGGCGAAGAACACGCCGTCGACCAGCACGCGGTTCAGTTCAAAATAGGGACGCAGCTGGCTGGCGTCGAACGCGTAGCGCTCGGCGCGCACCTTGTCGCTGTAGAAGGCCCAGTCATGCGCGGCGGCCTTGAAGCCACCCTTCTCGGCATCGATCACCTTCTGGATGTCGGCCGCTTCCTTCTTCGCGTTGTTGACGGCCGGCGTCGACAGTTCGCCCAGCAGGCTGTTGACGGCGCCGGTGGTCTTCGCGGTCTGCTCGTCCAGGTTGTAGGCGGCGTGGTTCGGGTAGCCCAGCAGCACGGCGCGTTCGGCGCGCAGCTTGGCAATTTGCAGCACGGTGTCGCGGGTGTCGAACTCGCCGCCGCGGCTGCCGCGCGCCATCGACGCGGCCAGCAGTTTTTCGCGGGTAGCGCGGTTGGTCAGCACCGACAGGCCGGCTTGCTGGGTGGTGTTCACGACCGGGATCACGAACTTGCCTGCCAGGCCGCGCTTGTTCGCTTCGGCGGCAGCCGCGTCGATCGCCTTGTCGCTCATGCCGGCCAGTTCGGCGCGGGTGTCCACCACCAGCGCCGAGGCGTTGGCTTCCTTCAGCGTGTCTTGTGCAAACTTGGTCTGCAGCGCGGCCAGCTTGCTGTTGTAGTCCTTCAGCTTCTCTTTATCCGCATCGGACAGCTTGGCGCCGGCGCGTTCGAAGTCGTTGTTGTAGCGGTCCAGCAGGTAGGCCGATTCGGGGTCCAGCTTCAGGCTGGCGCGCTTGTCGTACAGAGCCTTGATGCGCGCGTACAGCTTGCCGTTCAGGCGGATCGCGTCGCTGTGCTGCGACAGCTTCGGCGCCATCTCGCGGCCCAGGGCGATCAGGGTGTCGTTGGTGTAGGAACCCGACAGCGTGCCGAAGGCGGTGCTGACGCGGTTGAGCATGCGGCCCGACTTCTCCATCGCGACGATGGTGTTCTCGAACGTCGGCGCGGCCTTGTTGTTGGCGATCTTGTCGATTTCCGCCGCGTGCTGGCGCATGCCTTCCAGGTAGGCCGGCGCGAAGTCCTCGTTGCGGAACTTGTCCCAGGCCGGGTAGTTGAACGGCAGCGTGCTCTCTTTCGCGAACGGGTTCGACGCGTCGAATTTGGCGGCGGCAGCGACCGGCGCGGCGCCAGCCGGCGGCGTCGACTGGGCATGGGCGATATTCAGGACGGCTGCGCTCACGGCGGCGGCCAGCAGGAGGTGCGTAGTTTTCATGGTCGATCTGCTTCTCGGTTGTGAAGATTAAAACGGCAAAGCCGGCGCGGGCCGGCTTTGTTGGTACTTAGTTCAGGCCACGGCGTTCCAGCAGCGGCTCGATGACCGGGTCGCGGCCACGGAAGGCGCGGTACATCTCGACCGCGTCCATGGTGCCGCCTTTCGACAGCACCATCTCGCGGAAGCGGTCGCCGTTCTTGCGCAGCAGGCCGCCGTTTTCCTTGAACCACTCGCCGGCATCGGCGTCCAGGCGCTCGGCCCACAGGTAGCTGTAATAGCCGGCCGAATAGCCGCCACCCATCGCGTGCGAGAAATAGGTGCTGCGGTAGCGCGGCGGCACCGGTGCGAAGTCCAGGCCGGCATCCTTCAACGCCTGTTTTTCAAAGGCGACGACATCCTTCGGCATGGCTTTCGATCCCAGCTGGTGCCATTTCTGGTCCAGCACCGCGGCGGCCAGGTACTCGGTGGTGCGGTAGCCTTCGTTGAAGCGCTGCGAGGCGCGCAGCTTGTCCAGCATCTCTTTCGGCATCGGCGCGCCGGTCTGGTAGTGCTTCGCGTAGTTGGCCAGCACTTCTGGCCAGGCCATCCACATCTCGTACACCTGCGACGGCAGCTCGACATAGTCGCGCGGCACGCTGGTGCCCGAGAAGCGCGGGTACTTCACCTTCGAGAACCAGCCGTGGGTCGCGTGGCCCAGTTCGTGGAAGGTGGTGCGCACTTCGTCCCAGGTCAGCAGGGTCGGCTCGCCCGCGGCCGGTTTGGTCAGGTTCAGGTTGTTGGTGATGACCGGCTTGCGGTCCAGCAGGAAGCTCTGGTCGACCAGCGAGCTCATCCATGCGCCGCCACGCTTGTTCGAACGCGCATACGGGTCGATCACGAAGATCGCCAGGTGTTCGCCGTTTTCTTCGAACACGTCGTAGACGCGCACGTCGGCGTCGTAGGTCGGCAGGTCGTTGCGCTGCTTGAAGGTGATGCCCCACAGCTGGTTGGCGGCGAAGAAGGCGCCCTTCTCCAGCACGTTGTTGAATTCAAAATAGGGTTTCAGCTGGCTGGCGTCGAACGCGTATTTCGCGGTGCGCACCTTGTCGCTGTACAGCAGCCAGTCCTGGGCCGCGACCTGGAAGCCTCCCTTGTCGGCATCGATCGCCGCCTGGATCTCGGCCGCTTCCTTCTTCGCATTGCGCACCGCCGGCGCGGTCAGGTCGCCCAGCAGCTTGTTGACCGACGCGGTGTCTTTCGCCGTCTGGTCTTCCAGCGAGTAGGCCGCGAAGTTCTCGTAGCCCAGCAGCTCGGCGCGTTCGGCGCGCAGCTTGGCCAGTTGCAGCACCACGTCGCGGTTGTCGAATTCGCCGCCGCGGCTGCCGCGGATCATCGAGGTGGTGAGCAGCTTTTCGCGGGTACCGCGGTTGGTCAGCTGGGCCAGCGGCGCCTGCTGGGTGGTGTTCACCACCGGGATCACGAACTTGCCGTCCATGCCGCGCTTCTTCGCTTCGCTGGCGGCCGCTTCGATGGCTTTTTCCGGCAGGCCGGCCAGCTCTTCGCGGGTATCGACCACGAAGGCCGACGCATTCACTTCCTTCAGCACGTTCTGGCTGAACTGGGTCTGCAGCGCGGCCAGCTTGGCGTTGTAGCCTTTCAGCCTGGTCTTGTCGGCATCGGACAGGTTGGCGCCCGAGCGCACGAAGTCCTTGTAGTAGCGCTCCAGCAGGTAAGTCGATTCGGCGTCCAGGCCGAGCGAATCACGCTTGTCGTGCAGCGTCTTGATGCGCGCGAACAGTGTCGGGTTCAGGCGGATCGCGTCGTTGTGGGCCGCGAATTTCGGCGCCAGTTCCTTGTCCAGCGCCTGCAGGGTGTCGTTGGTATACGAGCCGGTCAGCGTGTAGAACACGGTGCGCACGCGGGTCAGGAGATCACCCGAACGTTCCATCGCCACGATGGTGTTCTCGAACGTCGGCGCTGCCCGCGTCCTGGCGATCTTGTCGATCTCCATGGCCTGGACGCGCATGCCTTCGGCGAATGCCGGGGCGAAGTGCTCGTTCCTGATCTTGTCGAAGGCCGGATAGCCATATTGCAGGGTGCTGGGTTTGGCGAACGGATTCGATGCGGCCAGTTCGGCGCTGGCGTGCTGGGACAGCGACAGGGTGGCAAGGGCGACGCTCGCTGCGATCAGCAGCTTGTGAGGACGGTTCATGGGTGTCTCTTGTATGTTATCAAAGGGGATACCACCGGGGTACGGCCGGACCGCCCCGCCGCTCGTGACGGCGGGGCGGGCGCTGCGGGATTACTTGGCCGGGGCCAGGCCGCGGCGTTCGAGCAGCGGTTCGATCACCGGATCGCGGCCGCGGAAGTTGCGGAACAGGTCCATCGCTTCGGCGGTACCGCCGCGCGACAGCAGCGTCTTGCGGAAATGGTCGCCGTTCTTGCGCGTGAGGCCGCCGTTATTGGTGAACCACTGGACCGTGTCGGCGTCGAGGCGCTCGCTCCACAGGTAGGCGTAGTAGCCGGCCGAATAGCCGCCGCCCATCGAGTGCGAGAAGTAGGCGGTACGGTAGCGCGGCGGCACCGGCGGATACGCCACGCCGGCGTCCTGCAGCGCTTTCATCTCGAACGACACCACGTCGGTCGGGATCTGGTTGGGCGTCAGCTGGTGCCAGCGCTGGTCGAGCAGCGCCGCGGCCAGGTACTCGGTGGTGCGGTAGCCCTGGGCGAACTTCTTCGACGCGACCACTTTATCGAGCAGCTCCTTCGGCATCGGCGCGCCGGTCTGGTGGTGCTTGGCGTAGTTGGAGAGCACCTCGGGCCAGGTGACCCACATCTCGTTGACCTGCGACGGATACTCGACGAAGTCGCGCGGCACGCTGGTGCCCGAGAACTTCGGATACTTCACATCCGAGAACATGCCGTGCAGCGCGTGGCCGAACTCGTGGAAGGCGGTGACCACTTCGTCGTAGGTCAGCAGGGTCGGCTCGCCCTTGGGCGGCTTGGGAATGTTCAGGTGGTTGCCGATCACCGGCTTCTCGCCCAGCAGGGACGATTGCGACACGTACTCGTTCATCCAGGCGCCGCCCTGCTTGTTGCCGCGTGCGTAAGGATCGAAGATGAAGATCGCCAGCTGCTTGCCGTCGACATCGAAGATGTCGTAGACGGTGACGTCCGGGTTGTACACCGGCAGGTCGGTGCGCTGCTTGAAGGTGATGCCGAATTCCTTGGTGGCGGCGAAGAACACGCCGTCGACCAGCACCCGGTTCAGTTCGAAGTAAGGGCGCAGCTGGCTCTCGTCGAAGTTGAAGGTCGCGGCGCGCACCTTGTCCTGGTACATCGGCCAGTCCCAGGCCGCGACCTGGAACTTGCCGCCTTCCTTGTCGATGACCTTCTGGATCTCGGCCGCTTCCTTCTTCGCGTTGTCGACCGCCGGCTTGGCCAGGTCGCCCAGCAGCTTGTTGACGGCGGCCGGGTTGCGCGCGGTTTCCAGTTCCTGCGAATAGGCGGCGTAGTTCGGGTAGCCCAGCAGCACGGCGCGCTCGGCGCGCAGCCTGGTCACGCGCAGCACCAGGTCGCGGGTATCGAATTGCCCGCCCTTGATGCCGCGCTCGAGCGAGGCGTTCATGAGGCGTTCGCGGGTCGCGCGGTTCTTCAGCGTCGACAGGGCCGGCTGGCTCGAGGTGTTCACGATCGGGATCGCGAACTTGCCTTTCTGGCCGCGCTTGGCGGCTTCTTCGGCCGCGGTATTGATCTCGGCGTCCGACATGCCATCGAGTTCGGCGCGGGTGGCCACGATCAGTGCCGCGGCATTCGCGCCCTTGAGCACGCGCTGCGAGAACTCCGACTGCAGCGAAGCGATCTCGCCGTTGAATTTCTTCAGCCTGGCCTGGTCGGCGGGCGACAGGTTGGCGCCGGCGCGCACGAATTCCTTGTAGTAGCGCTCGAGCAGGTGCACCGATTCGGCGTCCAGCCCCAGCGAAGTGCGCTTGTCATGCAGCGTCTTGATGCGTGCGAACAGCTTCGCATTCAGGTGGATCGCGTCGGAGTGCGCCGCCAGCTTGGGCGACATCTCGCGGTCGACCGCGTCCAGCGTGTCGTTGGTGTTGGCGCCCTGCAGGTTCGAGAAGGTCGCGGACACGCGCGCCAGCAGGCGGCCCGAGCGCTCCAGCGCGACGATGGTGTTCTCGAAGGTCGGCGCGGCCTTGTCGTTGGCGATCGCCTCGGCCTCGCGCTGCTCCTCGCGCATGCCGGCTTCGAAGGCCGGCGCGAAGTGCGCGTCCTTGATCTTGTCGAAGGCCGGGTAGTTCAGCGGCAGGCTGCTGGGCTGGGCGAAAGGGTTGGCGGCGTCGAGGGCCGGGGAAGAAGGAGCGGCGATGGCGGCATGCGCCAGCGCCACGCTGGCAGCTACGATGAGCAGTTGTGGACGGACCATGGGAATCTTTCGCGAACACTTAGGGAAGGTACCGCCGGGATAACCCGACAGCAGTGCGCTGAAGATCATAGCAGGCTTGCAAAGCCCTCGTCACAAATGGAAAGTATTGAAATGTATCAAGCCCAGCCCGTATTGACGGGGCCGGCGTGATCAATAATGCGGGGGAGGCTCGTTGAGCGGGGCCTGGCCGGCGTCGCGCAGGGTGCGCACATGTTCGGCCAGCTTGGCCATCATCGCCTCGAGGCCGTCGATGCGGCGCTCCTGGCGGTAGATGGTCTTGTTGAGCTCATCCACCAGGTCTTCCTGGTGGGCAAGCTTGGTTTCTAACGTGATGAAACGGTCTTCTTCGTTCACGGGCGGCCTTTCGCTGGAAACCGGCATTATGACCCGCCCGCCGTGCTCATGCCACCAACGGACCTGCGGCAAGGTCGAACGACGACGAGCCGACGACCTCGATTTTCGGCGTGAACGGAATGCCGGTCGACGTGGTGTCGACCACCAGCGCCTGGTTCTCGGGGCTTTCGCTGAACTCCATCAGGATCTGGCCCTTGCTCGAATTGTCGACCCGGGTCAGCCAGTAGGCGAAGCCGTCGGCGTCCGGGTTACGCTTGAGCACGTTCTGGTACAGGTTGGTGATGAACACCTCGTTGCTTGGGTTCACGCCATATATCTTGTCGAATTCGGCCTGGCCAACCGTGAACTCGGTCGCGATGGTCAGCAGCGAAGCGCCCTTTTCGGCGCGGTCGATCCAGTAGCCCATGCCCGTGTCGTCAGACGCACGGTTGAACGCGGCCTGGTACAGGCGGAACACCTGGGACGAGGACTCGTCGATCGCCAGCCAGCCATCGTTGAACTGGATGCGCTCGACGTTGTACAGGCCGTCGATGCCGCCGTTGGCGTCGGATACCGCATGGCCCCAGGTGCCCTTGGCCACCGTGTAGTCGGCGCGGTTACCGTTGAACACGACGGTATCGATGCCGGCGCCGCCATCGACGGCGATATTGGCAGGGCCCATGACGAACTTGTCGGCGCCGGCCGTGCCGACCTTGTTATCGGCATTGTTGATCGTCATCACCAGACTCTGGCCGCTGGAACTGGCGTTGCCGGCCAGGTCGAGCGACGCATGGCCCACGTCATAGGTGCCGTTCGGCAGCGGCGTCAACTTCACTGCCCAGTTGCCGTCGGCGTCCACCCGGGTAGCGCCCAGGGTGATGCCATTGCTGCTGTTGTACAGTTCGATCGTGGTGCCGGCCTCGCCGGTCCCGCCGAACAGCGGCTGGTTGCTGCCGGTAGCCAGCGAACCGGTGATGGTCGGGTAAGCAGGTGCGGTGGCGTCGATGTGGAACACCGAGATATCGCTGGCCTTCGAAACGTTGCCGGCCGCGTCGGTGGCAACCGCATATGCCTGGTAGTTCATGCCGTCGGCCAGCGGCTCGGTCACCCGGGTATTCCACAGGCCATTCGCATCGGCCTGGGCGGTGGCGATGACCCGGTCGCCGATATAGACCGAGATCTTCGCGAACGCCTCGGCCGAGCCGTTCAGGTTCGGGCGGTCGCCGCGCGCATACAGGTCGCCATTCTTGGTCACGGCCATCGTCGGCACTGGCGGCGGGGTGGTATCCGCCAGGTTGGCGCGCGCCACGGTGATGTCGGCAAAACTGAGCCATTCGATATTGCGCAGCGTGTCGAACCCTTCGGTCGCGCTCGATACCGTCAGGGCGCCGTCCGCCAGGTTGCCGAACGTGTAGGCCGCGCGATTGTCCTTGTAGAGTACGGTATCCGTACCTGCTCCGCCGTCGATCATGTCGTCTCCTCCATTACCTTGCAATGTGTCGTTGAATTGTGTACCCGTCAGGGTCTCGGATTTGTCGCTGCCGGTGATATAGCGTCCGCCGCTGCCGTTGATCCCGAGCGCACCGCGCAGGCCGTCGGCGCCGTACAGCCAGTTCAGCGCCGCCACGTCGTAGGGGCTATAGGCGCTGCGATGGCCGCCGCTCTGCGTGTACGACATGATCGTGTTGCTGGTGTTGTCTTCCGCCAGCGGCAGCACGACCTGCTGTTCGCCATTGTTTTCAAAGAACGGGTGCTTCAGGCCCAGCGCGTGACCCAGCTCGTGCAGCAGCGTCTCGTAACCCTGGCCGCCCGGCGTCAGGTTCTGGTTGGCGGCGCGCCATTCGACGTTGTCCAGGTAGACATAGGCGTTGGCGCTGTACTGGGTCAGGGTGTCGGCGCCCGCATAGCCATAGCTCGCCTGCCAGCTGCACAGGCCGGTCGTGTTCGAACCGTCCAGGTTCAGGTTGGCCAGGTGGATCTGGGCGCCGGTGCCCGAGGTCGTTTCGCGGAACTCGATGCCGGTGATTTGCTGCAGATACGTGAACGCGGTGCGGGTCGCTGCCTGTTGCGCGACCGAAAACGCTTCCTGGCCGGTCTTGCCCGCCTCGTTGCCCGAGCTGGTCGAGAAAGTGTAGAACAGGACGTTGGCGCCGGAATTGCTCAGGTAATTCCAGTCCGGGCCCTTGTCCAGCAAGGCGTCGATGTGGTTCAGCCCCGCCAGTGGGGTCACGGTGATATCGGAAACGGTGGCCATGGATCGTTGAATTGACGTTACTGCACAGAAAATGGTGTGAAAATATCGCTAACGAGCAAGTATTTCCTGCTCGACAGTTGAAGTCAAACGCCATTTCAATCGTGCGCACCTCTTGTCGATCCAACAAGGCGCGCACGCAACAGTCAATCCACCCCGGGTCGCGGGGTAGCCAGCAAGGCCTTCAGGCTCGCCAGCCGTTCCTTCGGACTCAATACCTCGGCCTCGGTCGGCGCCGCTTCGCCCACATCCAGCGCCATTTCCTTGATGAAGCGCGACGGGTCGCAATTGACCAGTTCGCCCGCGCGTTTCCTGCGCTTGCACCAGCTCACGTGCAGGCTGCGCTGGGCCCGCGTGATGCCCACATACATCAGGCGCCGCTCTTCCTGGATGCGCGCGGCAATGGTCTCGATCGAGGCGTCCGGATCGCCCTTGTGCGGCAGGATGCCCTCTTCCACCCCGACCAGGAACACGTGCGGATATTCCAGTCCCTTCGAGGCATGCAGGGTCGACATGCGCACCGCATCTTCTTCCTCGTCCTGGCCCTCGAGCATCGACATCAGGGCCACCATCTGGGTCAGTTCCAGCAGATTCTTTTCTTCGCCATCGCGGTCGCGTCCGCCACGACCGCGCTCTTTCAGCCAGTTATTGAACTCGAGCACGTTCTGCCACTTGGCCTGGGCTGCGCGATCGTCGAAGCTCTCGTACAGGTAGTGCTCGTAATTCATTTCCTTCATCATGTCGTCGAGCACTTCAGCGGCATGGTCGCCGCTGCCGGACGGCCCCGGGCGGGTGGCGCGGTCTTCCAGTTCGCCGATGAAGCGGCAGAAATCGCGCAGCGAACCCAGCTGACGCTCGGCCAGCCGGGCCTCGATGCCGCCCTTGCGCGCGGCTTCGAACAGCGAGCAGTTCCACTGCTTGGAAAATTCGCCCAGCACTTCCAGCGTGGCCATGCCGACCCCGCGCTTGGGCGTGGTCACGGCGCGGATGAAGGCCGGGTCGTCGTCCTGGTTGGCGATCAGGCGCAGGTAGGCAATGATGTCCTTGATCTCGGCCTTGTCAAAGAAACTCTGGCCGCCCGACATGGTGTACGGGATGCGTTCCTTGCGCAGCGCCTGTTCCATGACGCGCGCCTGGTGATTGCCGCGGTACAGGATCGCGTAATCGGACCACTTGTTCTTGCGCTGGAAATGGTCGGCCGAAATCATGATCGCGACCTGGTCGGCTTCCTGGTCGTCGTTCTGCATGCCCAGCACCTTGATCGGCTCGCCCAGGCCGTGCTCGGACCACAGCGACTTTTCGAACAGCTTCGGGTTGTTGCCGATCACCGCGTTGGCGGCCTGCAGGATGCGGGTGGTGGAGCGGTAGTTCTGCTCGAGCTTGATCACCCGGAGGTCGGGAAAGTCGGTCTGCAGCGTCTTCAGGTTCTCGACCGAGGCGCCGCGCCAGGCGTAGATCGCCTGGTCGTCGTCGCCCACCGCCGTGAACATCGGCTTTTTCCCGAGCCCGGTGACCAGCAGCTTGACCAGTTCGTACTGGCAGGTATTGGTGTCCTGGTATTCGTCCATCAGCAGGTAGCGCAGGCGGCGCTGCCAGCGGTCGCGGATCGGCTCGTTGTTGCGGAACAGTTCCACCGGCAGGCGGATCAGATCGTCGAAGTCGACCGCCTGGTAGGCCTGCAGCGTGGCGACATAGCTGCGATAGACGCGTCCGGCCTGGGCTTCGTCTTCGTCGCGCGCCGCCTTGATGGCGTCTTCCGGGTCGACCAGGCCGTTCTTCCACAGCGAAATATCGTTCTGGATACGGCGGACTTCCTGTTTATCGGTGGTCAGCGCCAGGTCGGACACGATGGTGTAGCAATCGTCGCTGTCCATGATCGAGAACTTGTCCTTCAGGCCGACACCGGCGGCTTCCTGGCGCAGGATCTTCACGCCCAGCGAGTGGAAGGTCGAGACGGTCAGCTGCTTGGCCTGCTTCGGCTGCTTGAGCAGCTTGGCGATGCGCTCCTGCATCTCGAGCGCCGCCTTGTTGGTAAAGGTCAGCGCGGCAATGGTGCGCGGATCATAGCCGCAGTGCTCGATCATGTAGGCGATCTTTTGCGTGATCACGCGCGTCTTGCCCGAGCCGGCCCCGGCCAGCACCAGGCAGGGGCCGTCGAGATACAGCGCGGCTTCACTCTGCGGCCCGTTGAGGCCGAACTTCGGTGCGTTGGACATGGGAAATTTTTCGGTGGGCGGGGGGAGGATTGTAACAATCCGGCGGACGCAGCGGGCAGCAATCGCGCACGCAATCGCGTACCATGCGTCCTTTGCGACAGCGGCTTGCGGCATTCCCGCCGCGGGCCATTTCCGGACCTGACCCATGAAATTCGAACATCTCGTCGAAATCAACGATCCGATGAACCCGTTGATCGACACCCTCACCCGCGAGCAGCTGTGGCGCGGCCTGGTGCTGCGCGCCGAACAGCCGACCCAGTTCATCCCGCATCTCGATGCCTGCGACATCCTGTCGCACGAAGCCGGCGTGATGCGCCGCCGCCTGACCTTCGGCGAGCTGGTCATCGAAGACACGGTGTACCTGACCCCGCTGCAGGAAGTGCGCTACGAAGTGCCGGCCCAGGGCGAAATTGCCATGTCGAACCTGCGCATGATCATCGAGACGCCCGGCAGCGCCATGCTGCTGGTGCGTTTCTGCTACGACGACGGCCAGGGCGAGCACGTCGACCCGGCCAACGCCATGTACGACGAATTCAAGAAGTCGGCCTATCAGGAAGCCGACCTCGACACGGTGCGCATCCTGCGCCAGCTGGCAAGCCAGGGCAAGCTGGACGATACCCTGCTGAACTGAGCGGCGGTTTCATGTGGGATGGACGGCTTGTCCGTCCACGCGTTCAACGCATTCCCGCATACCGGTTGGCGGCAGCGCCGCCAACCGACGTCACGTCCCCGGCTCGGTCTCCGACGCGTCGGTCCGGCTGTCGCCTCGCTCGAGGTGGGCGGCCAGGTCGCGCAGCGCGGTACGCACGCCTTCTTCGATCACCGGGTGGTAGAACGGCATCTCGAGCATCTGGGTGACCGTCAGCCGCATCTGGCAGGCCCATGACAGCAGGTGGGCCAGGTGCTCGGCGCGCGGACCGATCATTTCCGCGCCCAGGAACAGGCCGGTGCCGTATTCGGCATATACCCGCAACATTCCCTTGTTCTGCAACATCACGCGGCTGCGTCCCTGGTTGGCGAACGACACGCTGCCGACCGCGAACTTGCGCTGGGCGCCAGCGCACAGGGCGCGGTAGCTCTTGCCCAGCGTGGCGATATTCGGCTCGGTGAAGGCGACCGCGATCGGCGTGCGGCGCAGGCCCGGGCGCACGTCGGGGAAGCGGCCGGCGTTGTCGCCGGCGATCTTGCCATGGTCGGCCGCGTCGTGCAGCAGCGGGCGTTCGTTGTTGGCGTCGCCGGCGATGAAAATATTGCTGGTCCCGCACTGCATGGTGCGCGCGTCGAACACGGGGATGCCGTCCTCGCCCCGCTCCAGCCCGGTGTGTTCCAGCCCCAGGTCGTGCACGTTCGGCGTGCGCCCCGCCGCCATCAGCACGTACTGGAAGCGCTCGCTGTTTTCCTTGCCCAGCGCGTCGCGGGTGTGCAGCACCACCTCGTCGCCATCCTGCTCGGCCCCCACCACCGCGGTCTGGAATGCGATATCGAGTTCTTCGCCCAGCACGCGGGCGGCGCAGCGCAGCACTTCGGGATCGGTGATGTTGGCGATGCTGCCGCCGCGCGCGATGAAGCGCACCCGCACCCCGAGCCGGCTCAGGGCCTGGCCCAGTTCGAGGCCGATCACGCCGGTGCCGATCACCGCCACCGATGTGGGCAGGTCGTCCCAGTAGAACACGTCGTCGCTGGTGACGATGCCGGGGCCGACGCCTTCCAGCTGCGGCAGGCGCATCGGCGTGGAGCCGGTGGCGATCACGATGCGTCCGGCGGCGATCTCGGTATGGTCGTCGACCTGCAGCGTGCACGGACCCGTGAAGCGCGCGTGGCCCTGCAGGCGGTCGCTGACCGGCATCGCCTCGACGCCTTCGAGCACGAAGCCGACGAAGCGGTCGCGTTCGCGCTTGACCCGCGCCATCACGGCAGGGCCGTCGATGCGCTTGTCCCCGCCATGCACGCCGAACGGCGCCGCCGTGTCGATCACGTGCGAGGCCTCGGCCGCCGCGATCAGGAGCTTGCTCGGCATGCAGCCGACCCGGGCGCAAGTGGTGCCGTACTGGCCGCCCTCGATTACCACGACCCGCGCCCCCTGCGCTGTGGCGGCGCGGTAGGCGGTCATGCCGGCGGTGCCGGTACCGATGATGGCGACGTCGACGTTCATGCGTTTCATTCTGCTCTCCAGGCTGGACATCGCAAAACGATACGCTATTCGGACATATCGGTCGATACCGGGGTCATTTCTGGCATTGTCGGGAATATTTACAGAATGCGCCTACGCAGCTCGCATGAATGGGATTTCCGATTGGAATCAACTACTTATGCTGCCCTGCACAATATGGCACGTTACTTGCAATCCCGAAAAATTCCAACAACCAGGAGAATTCCATGTCCAAAACGTTCAACCGCTTCAAGATGCTGTTTGCTGGTCTGTCGTTGCTTGCCTGTTCCTCCGTGTTTGCTGCACCGCTGGTCGTCGACGTCGCCGGCATCCAGAGCTTTGGCGAGTTCGGCGATGCCGACAATACCGTGCTCACCTTCGATGTCGGCGCCAATTCGACGATTACCAGCGTGAGCTATTCGTTCGGCCTGACCGCCTATGACCCGAGCTACCTGTCGGAGATGGTGGTGGGCTTTACCGACTCGAACCTGTTCGGCGTGTTCTTTACCCCTGGACTGTTCGAAGGCTTCCCTGGCTCGGCCATCTACGAGGGTTCGGTGGACCTGGTCGAGATCGGCCTGAGCTTCAATGTCGGCGCCGATGGCATCCTGCGCCTGGAATTCTTCGAAGACTGGGACGATTTCCTGGGCGCCGACGGCCAATGGGACTTCGGCACCATCACCTTCGGCATCGAACCCGTGGCCGGCGAGGTGCCTGAACCAGGCAGCATCCTGCTGATCGGCGCCGGCCTTGCTGCGATGGGCTACACTGGCCGCCGCCGCGCGGCGCGCAAGGCAGGCGCACTGGCAGCCTGATTGTGCGTGTCGTCAGGCCTGCGCGACGCGCCGTCGCGCAGGCCTGACCGTTGTTGCGCCGGTCGACGCCGACCGGCCATGCCCCCGGCCATCCGCGCCACACTTTCCATCCGGTCTCTCCTGATTGAAACATCTGGAATCATTTCTTACGGGAATGATTCAACCGTTGTCGTCGATTTCCGTTGCAATGGACACATTCGAACAACGTATCAAAGGAGAGAAGCCATGAAGAATACCGTGATTGCATCCGCCCTGATCGCCCTGAGCCTTGCCGCCAGCGGCAGCGCCTTCGCCCAGGGCGACGACCGTGGTCCCGACCGCGCCGATTACCAGCAGCACGACCGGCATGACGACAAGCGCGACAAGCGCGACAAGCATGATGACAAGCATGACGATCATCGCAAGGAAGCCGCGCCCGCCCATGCCGGCAAGTATCACAAGGATGATGCCCGGGGTTACCATCGGGACGACAAGCGCGGTGGCGGCCCGCGCCACGACCTGCGCCGCGGCGAGCGCCTGACCAAGGAATACCGCGACCAGCGCTATGTGGTGTCCGACTGGCGCGCCCGCCACCTGAGCGCGCCACCGAAAGGCCACCACTGGGTGCGCGCCGGTAACGACTATGTGCTGGCCGCCATCGCCACCGGCATCATCGCCCAGGTCTTGCTGAGCAATTAAGCCAGCTGCGACAGACAAGACCGCGCCATGCAGATGGCGCGGTTTTTTTTGGCGCTGTTCTCGTTAAATGTGGATGACACTGATGACGATGCCGAGCAATTGCTCGATGGTTGTTACCCGGCCCATGTCGAGGGCCCAGCGCCATCCCAGGTAGTTGGGAAGGTAGCGCGACGCCACGCCACGAAACCGCGTCAGCCATTGCCGCAAGCGGGCATGGTAGGCGTTGACGTTCTGCACGTGAATGGCCGCGGCCGTGCCCTTGCGCACCCGCTCGCCGGCACGCAGGTTGACCGCCTCGTGCGCAATGCCGTGCCGGGTAGCGAACGTGCGGTAGGCGCCATGGCCGTCGCTCACCAGCAGCGCCTGCGGATCGAGCTTCGGCAGCAGGTGTTGCGTCAGCTGGGTTGCCGTCACCGCACCCCGGCCCGTGACCGCATCGATCGTCTGGCCGGTGCGGTCGCGCGCGACCAGGATGCAGTCGAGTTCGCGCGAGATGCCGCGCCGGCTTGCCCGGCCGCCGCGCTTGCGCGCTGGGCGGTCGAGCTTGCGTGAACCCTTTTGGGATTCGAGCAGGAACATTTCGTCGGCCTCGACAATGCCGGTCAGCCGCTCGGGCCGGTCGAACTTGACCCAATCGAGAAACCGGTGGCGCCAGCGGAACGCGGTATTGCGGTGTACCTCGACCCGTTTGGCAGCCGTGCGCACCGGCAGCGAGTCGAGCAGCGCCGTCAGGTAGTCGCACCATTTGCCCTTGAGGCGCAGGCGCGCCAGCGGCGTGCCGGTCAGGTCGTTGAAGGTGCGCCCGCAGGCGCAACAGCGAAAGCGCTGCAGCCCATTGGCCTGGCTGTGACGGTGACAGCGTGCACCTGCGCAACGCGGGCAGCGTCGCCCGGGCGCCCGGATCTTGTCGATGAGGGCAATGATCTGGTCGAGGCCGGCTGCAGGCAGCAGCGCTTGCTGGACCTGCTTGCGCTGGGGCGCGTTCAGCAACCCCAGCGCGGCAAACCATTCCTCGAAATGGGGTGATTGCATGGCCGGATTCCTCTTGATGAGATAGGAATTCGACCGCACAGCAGCTCGACAGTTCAGTACTCATCCACATTTAACGCGAACAGCGCCTTGCTTATTCATCTTGCGCTGCAAATAAATTTGTTTCCAATATTCAATATATGCGCGCAGTTTGTCGAGATTTCTTAAAAATACATATTAATACAATCTTAAAACAGTGATTCGTATAGGATTTGCATGTGTTAATTCTAAATCGGGAGCCAGGAATAAGGATTGTGTATTAATGATTGCTCTTGAATGTCCTTTGATGTTCAGTGATATATCCATGCCCAGCTCTGCTGTTGAAACTACCTTTGCTCGAAAGGGGAGCGAAAGCCGTTGTTGCGTTGTTGAGTTGTTGATTGTTCATCCGGCTAGCGTACAAAATTCGTCCGCATGCGGTTTGTTAATAGTTGTCATTTTACGAGAAACCAACGATGATCCGAAAAATAATGATGGCCATCATGGCTGCATTTTTCACCCATTCCGCCGTGGCGGCGACGATTGATTTTGAGTCTCAGGACGGTGGTTACGGTTATTCGAAATATAGCTTTCTCGAAGATGGGTTCAGGGTAACTTACTCGCCGATCAGTGTATTCGGTTTTTATCTTATCGATGATCCTGCTGACCATTTAGGTATGTGCAATCCCGCGTGCGCTTCAAATGGAACGACTGCGTTTTATTCTTTCAATGACAGTAGTGTCACGATCGATCTCGAGAACAAGGGTCTGTTCTCCTTCACATCGTTGGATGTTGCCAAGACCTTTACTGGAGACGGTCGGCCCTTGACTCTGACGCTCACGGCGATGGGAATGAATGGCCTCGTAACGAGCACGATCTTTTTGGAAGAAAATCTGGCTGAAACATTTTCAAATTTTAACTTTGAAGACTTCGTCAACATTTCGTCCTTAACGATCACGGGCGGACAAGAATTCCCGGAATTTGCAATTGACAACATCATCGTCTCTGCAGCAGAGATTCCAGAACCTGCATCCTGGGCAACGCTGATTGCCGGCCTCGCAATCATTAGCGCAGTTCGCCGCCGGCGCTTACCTGTTCGGACGCGTGGGATGATGTGAGATCCAACGCTTGCGGCGCTTTTTTCTCGTCGTGAGCCGAGTCATGCGCTACATTGGCTGCCATGTCCACGCATACCCACACCTTCGCCAACTGGCCGTTCGCCGACAAGGTGAGCACCGGCGCCTTCTGCACGACCCGGGTCGCCCATGAGCAGTATCCCGTGCTGCAGGTCGCGCATGATGACAACGGCGACTGGCAATTCCTCGACGCGACCACCGACGACCTGGGCGAGCCGGTGCTGCTGTGCCTGGGCTGCGTGTTCGAGAAAGACCCGACGCTGGCCGGGATCGCGGACCTGCCGCGCGGCTGGGGCGCTTACCGCGAACAGCCCGGCGCCGCCTGGGAGCGCTGGCAGAAGGAGCCGGAAGCCGATGACGACGACCGCGATGCCGGGTGCAGCCACGATCCCGATGCCCACGAAGCGAAAGCGCTGGCCGATATCGAACAATACGGCCTGCATGTCATCAGCGTGCGGGCTGAAGGCGAGCACCTGCCTTTCAGCTATTCGATCGGCATCGAGAAGTCGCTCGGACAACCGGAGCTGATCGTCATCGGCCTGGGCTCTTCGCTGGCGCACCGCGTCATCAACGCGTGCCATGAGCAGATGCGCGCGGGCCTGGCGGTGACGTCGGGCGTACGGGTCGCTGGCCTGCTGGAAGGATTCGAGTGCGTCATCGGCGCGGTCGCGCCGGCGGCGTATCGCGAGTACATGGGATGGGCGCTGTGGCTGCACGGGGGGCCGGACTTCCGGGCGCGCCAGATCATCTGGCCGACCACCAGCGGTGTGTTTCCCTGGGATCCCGAGGCCGACGACGAATTGCGAAGCTGGCAACCGCTGCTTGCCGGCGATACGGGCGGATAGGCTTTCTCCCGCGCGTGGGGCGCCGGGCCGGGGCCGGGCCGCCCCCTGTGTTATCGTGAAAAGGATTGCGAAATTCATCCCTGTCGATAACCCATGTCCGGACTGATTCCAATTCACACCGCCTCCCTGTCGCGCGTCATCCCCGGCGCGCTGCTGCCCGTTTTCATGCTGGTGCTGGTGCTGGTGCTGGCCGGCTCCAGCGCAGCGCAAGCCGCCGAAAGCAACGTCCGGCAAAGCCCGCGCGCCACCGTCTCGCTGGTCAGCGAGTACGCCGCCGTCAGCCCTGGCCAGATACTGCGCATCGGCCTGCGCCAGCGTCTCGCGCCGCACTGGCATACCTACTGGAAGAACCCGGGCGACGCCGGCTCGCCGCCGAATGTCGCGTTCACGCTGCCTGACGGCGCCAGCGTCGGCGAGATCGACTGGCCGGGACCGGACCGCTTCCTGGTCGGCCCGGTCGCCAGTTATGGCTACGAAAACGAGATCGTGTTCCCGATGCCCCTGACGGTGCCGCTTGACGCGCGTCCCGGCAGCCAGCTGGTGATCGAGGCGAATGCCGACTGGGTGGTGTGCGAAAAGGAATGCATTCCCGAAGACGGCGCCTTCCGCCTGATCCTGCCGGTTGAATCCGCGGCGCGTCCGGCGGGTGTCGGTGTGCGCGCCGCGTTCGCGACCTTCGACACGCGCCGACCACACACGGCGCCATGGACCGCCACGCTCGAAGACGGCGCGGCGGGGCTGCAACTGGTGGTCAAGGGCGACGGCATCGCGCGCGCATCGGTGCATGGCGCGCTGTATTTTCCCGAGGCCTGGGGCAATGTCGACCATGCGGCCGACCAGGTCTTGACGGTGGCCGATGGCGAACTGACGCTGGCGCTGCAGAAAGGGCAGGGCTTCAGTCCCGGCCCCTCGAGCGGCCTGCTGGCCGTCACCGACGGCGGTGGCCAGAAGCGCTGGTTCACGCTGCAACTGGCGCCGACAACGGCAACGCCGGTGGACGAGGGCGCGACAACCCTGCCGCTATGGCAGATGACGCTGTTCGCCTTCCTCGGTGGCCTGATCCTGAACCTGATGCCGTGCGTGTTTCCGGTGCTGGCGATCAAGGCCACCGCATTGGCCGGCATCGCCGGCGGCGACCGGCGCGCGGCCAGGCTGTCCGGCGCGTTCTACACGTTGGGCGTGCTGGCCGCCTTCATGGCGCTGGCGCTGGCCTTGCTGGCACTACGCGCCGGCGGCAGCGCGGTCGGCTGGGGCTTCCAGTTCCAGTCGCCGCTGTTCGTGGCGGCGCTGTGCTGGCTGATGCTGGCGATCGGCCTGAACCTGTCCGGGGTGTTCGAGATCGGCGGGACGCTGGCAGGCGCCGGCCAGGGCCTGGCCGAACGCCGTGGCCATGCCGGCAGCTTCTTCACCGGCCTGCTGGCGGTGGTGGTAGCCACGCCGTGCACCGCGCCCTTCATGGGCGCCGCGATCGGCTCGGCGCTGGTGGCGCCGGCCTGGGTCAGCCTGCTGGTGTTCGCGGCCATGGGCCTCGGCCTGGCGCTGCCGTTCCTGTTGCTGGGACTGTTGCCAGCGTTGGCGCAGCGTCTGCCGCGCCCCGGCGCCTGGATGGTCACGCTGCGCCAGGCGATGGCGTTCCCGATGTATGCGACCGCCGCCTGGCTGCTCTGGGTGCTGGCGCAGCAGGCCGGCGAAGCGGGGCTGCGCATGGCGCTGGCGGGCAGCGTGCTGGTGGGCCTGGTGGCGTGGCTGGTCGGCCTGGGCCAGCATGGCGCCAGACGGCCATGGTGGCCGCGCGGCCTGGCGCTGCTCGGCGTGGCAGGCCTGGTGGCATCGGGATTCGTTCTGCATGGCGCCGCGCCGGTGGACAACACTGCGCGCGCGCAGGCCATGGATGCGCAACCCTATAGCGCCGAGCGGCTCGCCGCCCTGCGCGCTGACGGCAAGCCGGTGTTCGTCAACATGACCGCAGCCTGGTGCATCACCTGCTTGGTCAACGAGCGCACGACGCTGTCGACCGACACGGTGAAACAGGCGATGCGCGAACGCGGCGTGGTCTACATGAAAGGCGACTGGACCCGTCGCGACCCCGCCATCACGGCCTTCCTGCAATCGTTCGGGCGTGACGGCCTGCCGTTCTACGCCTTCTATCCGGCCGGCGGCAAGGCGCCAGTGGTGCTGCCGCCGGTGCTGACGCAGGACATCGTCAACCAGCATCTGAGCCAGCATCTGAACCAGTAGCGCGACCGGCTGCGGTCGCATCTTTCCAGCGTGTTTTCTGTCAAAGGGGATGTCATGAAAGCTTCTTCAGGTCGCACTATCTTGCGTACCGCCGTCGCGGCGGCGACCCTCGCGGTATTGAGCGCCGCGCCGGCGCTGGCCGCACCGGCCATCGGCCAGCCGGCGCCCGATTTCACGGCGCAGGACAGCAAGGGCAAGCAGCACAAGCTGTCCGACTTCAAGGGCAGGATCGTGGTGCTGGAATGGACCAACCACGAATGCCCCTATGTGCAGAAGCACTACAAATCGTCGAATATGCAGGGCCTGCAGAAGGGGGCGGCGCAGGCCGGCGCGGTGTGGCTGAATGTGATCTCATCGGCGCCCGGCGAGCAGGGCCACGTGAGCGGCGCCAGGGCCGACGAACTGGTGGCCAGCCAGGGCGCGGCGCCGGCCGCGGTGCTGCTCGACCCCAAAGGCGAGATCGGCAAGGCGTATGACGCGCGCACCACGCCGCACATGTACGTGATCGACGCCAGGGGCGTGCTGCGTTATGCCGGTGGTATCGACAGCATCGCCTCGACCAAACTCGACGATGTCGCCAGGGCGCAGCCGCTGTTCAAGACCGCGTTCGAGTCGGTGGTCAAGGGCGAGGACGTCAAGCAGCCCGTGACGCGGCCTTATGGTTGCGGTGTGAAGTACACATCGTAGACCCGATCATGGCCACAGGTCGGCCATGATTGACTGTATCAAATAACGGACTATACTGATCCTGTCAACGGCTGCAGGAGGCATCGATGCGCTACAAGGATTTTCCCAAACACGATTTTCGGCGTCCGGTAGCGGTATTGGCGACCCTGGAGGATCTGGGAGAGCGCGCGACCTTGCACCATGCCGCCAAGGCGTTGGCGTGCACCCGCGCCGAGGTGTCGCGTGCGATCGCTTCGGCGCAGCAGCAATTCGGCGCGGACATCGTCAAGACCGGGGCCGTCTACCAGGTGCGCACCTGGGGCATGATCGATCGCAACCGGGCGCGGGCAGCCCTGCCGCTGGACGACGCGGACGAACAGTTCTGGCAATCCATGGCGACTGGCAGGCCGGTATGGACGCGGCAAACCGAGGCCAGCCTGGTCAGCTCGCTGGCCAACGCCGTGCAGCGGCGCCGCACGCCCGGCTCGGACCGCGAAGCCGATGTGTACCGGCTTTCGGCACAGCTGCTCAAGACCAATTACCGGATGGCAGCGGATTTCCTCGACTCTGCCGCACGCCAGTTCTATTTTCAGACTAGAGCCGAGCCGCGGCCGTTTCCAAAGACAGTCGAAGATGGCCTGGTCGGTGACGTACCGCGCCTGCGCAATCTGCTGGAGCAGCGCCTGGGAGGCGTGCGGTCATGGTAATGCCCATCGAGTTCGCGACCTGGACCGACCTGGCCGGCGGTCTGCGTCAACTGGTCGAACAGCTCGAGCAGCGCACCGGCCTGCGCGAACCGGTCAGGATGGTCATTGCCGGCGGGATGGCGGTCCATCTTTACACCGCGGCCCGTGTCACGACCGACGTGGATGCCGAGTTTTCGAAGCGGATTCTGCTGCCGTCCGACCTGATGGTCGTCACCGGCGAGGGCAACATGCTGTACCTCGACCCGAACTACAACAGCACGTTCGCGTTGATGCACGAGGATTACCTTGACGATGCGGTGCCGGTGCCGCTCGGGACGGAACTGGTGCATGTGCATGTCCTCAGTCCGGTCGACCTCATCGTCAGCAAGATTGCCCGCTATTCCGACCCCGACAAGGACGACATCGCGAGCCTCATCGCGCGCTTCCATATGACGGCCCAGCAGATCGAGACCCGCGCCGAAGAAGCGCTCGGCGGCTACGTCGGCAATACCGATTACCTTCGAATGAACCTGCGCGATGTGCTGGCCAGCGCCGTGCGCATCAACGCGTCCGCGTAACGAAGGCGTCGCGTAACGGCCACCACCCCAGCCGCGCCTCGATCGCGCGCCGGTGACGCGTATCGATATGCGCCGGCGTGCGCCGCACGTACTGCTCGGCGGCGGCGCGCTGTTCGCCCGTGCGGCTGTCCAGCCAGGCGACCGCTTGCGCGGCGCTCGGCACGCGGCCATTTTCGCCATCGAACTTGGCCGGCACCGCGGTCCACACGGCCGCATCGATGCGCCGGGCGCGCAGCCAGGTGGCGATGCGCGGGTCGGCCCCGGCGCCATCCTGCGCAGGAATGCTGCCGACCCATTCCGGTTTTGCCGGCGTGATCTTTTCGCGTTCGCGCAGCATGTCCCGCGCATCGTCGAGGTTGCTGGCAGCGAGATAGGCCCAGTAGGTGGGCGCCAGCCGCGCACCCTCGCACAGCACCAGCGCCAGTTCGGGACTGTCGTCGCTCTGGCGTGCGTATTCGAGGGGGAGGGCGGGGCCGCCGGGATGCCAGCCCGAGGCCAGCTTGAGGTTGCCGGGCTTCCATAACAGGGAACCCCAGGCGATACAAACGATGTTCATGAAGAATCGACCGGTGATCAAAGTCCCAGTCTAGCCCGTCACGCAAAACAGGTGAGCACGGCTACAAGATCACTCTTCCTTGTTGTCGCGCGCGCCAAACAGGCGGTCCTTGGCCGACAGCAGTTTCTGCACCTTCGATCCCATTTTCATCAGCTGCGACATCGACTCGGGCGACAGCCGCTGCAAATCGTCGAACCAGTTGTTGGCCAGGTCGACCAGCTCGTGCATCTCGCGCATGCGCTCCTGCGCGAACTTGTCTTCGGGGATGTCGGCATTGACCATCAGCGATTCGCGCAGCACCGACAGGGTCGGTGCCACTTCGCGGCGGCGCCGTTCGGCGGCCACCACGCGGAAGATCTCCCACACGTCGCCCAGCGAACCGAAATATTCGCGGCGGTCGCCGGGGATGCGGGTCAGGCGCACCAGGCCCCAGGATTGCAGTTCCTTCAGGCCGATGCTGACGTTGGAGCGCGAGATGCCGAGCTTCTCGCCGATGTCGTCGGCATTGAGCTGCTGTTCGGTCACGTACAGCAGGGCGTAGATCTGGCCCACGGTGCGGTTGATGCCCCAGCGGCTTCCCATTTCACCGAAATGGCTGACGAACGTTTGAACGAGTGGCGTCATGGTTGCAAACTTTTCGATGTTTTTGAAAAGTGGATTATCCCATGTCGCACGCCAGCGTGCAGCCGACGGTCCGCCAGAACATCCGATCGATTGGAAGATGTGAGTAATTCCCGACCAACATAGTCACCTTTCCAGACAAACCAGAATTTCTGGCGCATAATTTCATTACTTTCTGAAATTTCAAAAGGTTTTGAATATTCGGAGGAGGAATTTTGTAACCCGGATCAAGCAAGGCAGGACTGAACGTCATGGACTCGTACCGCAACCGCATCCCCATCCTCTGGCTCGCCGCCCTGGCGATCCTGTGGGGCGTGCTGGCGCCAAACCTGGCGTCGCGCATGGCGCACCAGCCGGGCAAGACCTGGACGGAAGTCTGCCTGTCGGTCGGCAGCACACTGATCGCCGCTGCCGGCGGCGACGGCGCCGGTGAGTCCGCGCATGCGGGCGTGCATTGCCCGTTCTGCCTGTCCGCCCCGGACCAGGCCGCGCTGCCGGCACACGCCGGCTGGCAAGTGCCGGCGACGGCGGCAGTCGACCGGATCGTCCATCACGGTGCGCCGTTCCCGCCGCCACCGTCCTTCCTGCGCAGCGACCACCCCAGCCGGGCTCCGCCTCTGCGCGCCTGACCCACTGACCCCCTGAACGATCAGCGCGGCCCGCCGCGTGCCCGATGCCGTCCCGAGCGACCGGCAGGAGGGCCCGCACGCCTGCCGCATCCGCATCACCGCCTGGAGAATGACCATGCTTCGCCGCCCCCGCACCAGCCCGGCCAGACACGTCCGTCCGATCGACCAGCCGCCCGGCAGCCGCCTGCCCACGTTCGCACTGGGCGCGGCGCCGCTGCTGTGGATTCCGCAGGCCGCCTTGCTGGCCTGGTCGGTGCAGGTGCTTGCCAGTGGCGCGGGCCTGGCCGCCATGCTGGCGCCGGCCCTGGCTTTCCTGGTATTGGGCGTGGCGCGCGCCAGCATCGAAGCCTGGGGCGCGCGCCGGCTGTTCGCCGCGTCGCGTGCCCACTTGGCCCGGATGCGCGCCGCCGCCGCGGCGGCGCTGGCGGGCCGTTCGCCGCTCGACCGGGCGCGCCTGGCATCCGGCCAGGCCGCCAGTGCGCTGGCCGAGCAGGCCGAGAACGTGCTGCCCTGGCTGGTGCGCTACGAGCCGGCGCGCCTGCGCACGGTGCTGGTACCAGGCGCGATCGCGCTGGCCGTGCTGTGGTTCTCGTGGGCGGCGGCGCTGATCCTGGTCGTCGCCATGCCGCTGATCCCGATCTTCATGGCCGTTATCGGCTGGCGCGCCAAGGCCGCCAGCGAGGCGCAGCTGCAGGTAGTGGGCGGCATGAGCGGCTTCCTGCTGGACCGCCTGCGCGGCCTGTCGACCCTGCGCGCGCTGGACGCCGTCGACGCCACCGCCGGCCAGGTGCGCGCCTCGGCCGAGCGCGTGCGCGCCAGCACCATGCGTGTGCTGCGCATCGCCTTTCTCTCGTCCACCGCGCTGGAACTGTTCTCGGCGCTGGGCGTGGCGCTGGTGGCGGTGTACGTGGGCTTTCATCTGCTCGGCGATATCGGGCCGGGCGCCTGGGGGGCGCGCCTGACGCTGGCCGAAGGCCTGTTCATCCTGCTGCTGGCGCCGGGCTTCTTCGAGCCGCTGCGCGAACTGGCGGCGGTGTGGCACGACAAGGCGTCCGGCGAAGCCGCGCTGGAAGCACTCGAGCGTATCGGCCAGAACCTGCTGGCGCTGCCCGGCGCGCTGGGCCAGCCGCAGCAGGCGATGCAGGCTGGCCGCACCCCTGCGGCGCCTTCGGTCGACATCGAAGACCTGGCGTTCGGCCACCCCGGCGAGGCGCCGCTGTTCGATGCCGACGATCTGTATATCGGCGCGGGCGAACACGTGGCGCTGGTGGGGCCCAGCGGCAGCGGCAAGAGCACACTGCTGGCCATCGTCGCCGGCCTGGTGCCGGTGGATGGCGGCGCGGTGCGTATCGGTGGCGCGCCGCTCGACGCGCACACCGCCGCCGACCTGCGCGCGCGCATGGCCTGGATCGGCCAGAAGCCGCACGTGTTCCCCGGCTCGGTGCGCGCCAATGTCGCACTGGGACGCGCGGGTGTCGATGGCGCGGCGGTCAGCGCCGCGATCGGGCGCGCGGGCCTGGGCCACGTGCAGCACGCCACCCCGGGCGCGCGCCTGGGCGAGGGCGGCACCGGCCTGTCCGGCGGTGAGCTGGTGCGCCTGGCGCTGGCGCGCGCGGCTGCCGCGCCGCACGCCGGCCTGCTGCTGGCGGACGAGCCCACCGCCCACCTGGACCGCGACACCGCCGATGGCGTCATCGAGGCGCTGCTCACACTGGCCAAGGGGCGCACCCTGATCGTCGCCACCCACGACCTGGCGCTGGCCGCGCGCATGGGGCGCGTGGTGCGCATCGGCGAACCCCTCACCCAACGGAGCGCAGCATGAAGGACATCACACCCGTACTGGCCCTGTTCGCCCGCAGCGGCGGCCGGCGCATGGCGCTCGGCGCCTTCCTTTCCACGCTGGTGGTGCTGGCCGGGATGGCGCTGCTGGGCACCTCGGGCTGGTTCATCACCGCCACCGCGCTGGCCGGCCTCGCAGGCAGCACGGCGATGTTCAACGTGTTCGTGCCGAGCGCCTCGATCCGCTTGCTGGCGCTGGGCCGCACCTTCGGGCGCTACGCCGAGCGGGTCGTCACCCACGACGCCACCCTGGGCGTGCTGGCCGCGCTGCGCGAACGGCTGTTTCGCGGCTGGGCCACCCCAACGGCGGCGCGTGCGCTGCTGCGCCGTCCGGCGCGCCTGCTGTTTCGCCTGACCGGCGACATCGACGCGCTCGAGTCGATCTACCTGCGCCTGCTGGTACCGCTGGTGGCCACGCTGGGCGCGGCGCTGCTGGCCGGCGCGGTGCTCGGCGCCCTCGACTGGCGCCTCGGCCTGGCGATGCTGGCCTGGCTGCTGGCGTTCGGCTGGGGCACGGCCGCCCTGGTGGCGCGCCGCGCACGGCCGCTGGCGCTGCGCCGGGTGCGCGCGCTGGAACGGCTGCGCGCCCAGGCGATCGACCTGGTCGCGGGCCAGACCGACCTGGCCATGGCCGGCCGCCTGCCGGCCCAGTGCGCGCGCCTTGCCGCCACCGACGCCACACTGGCGCGCGCCGACGACGCCCTGCACCGGCTCGAGACCGGCGCCGGCTGGGCCTACGCGGTGGCCGGCCACGCCACCGTCGCCGCCGTCCTGGTGGCGGCCGGTGCGCTGGTCCAGGAAGGAATGGGTGCACCGGCCGCCGCGCTGGCGCTGCTGATCGCCCTGGGCGCGCTGGAGCCGTTCACGGCGCTGCGCCGCGGCGCCATCGAGGCCGGCCGCAGCTGGCTGGCGGCGCGCCGCCTTGCGCCACGGCTGCAGGCCGACGCCGCGGCCGACAGCCCGAAACTGCCCAGCGACGGCGACGTGCTGCACCTGCACGCGGCCTGCGTGGTGCACGCCGGCCGCGAAGGCGCCGCCCTGCACGACATCAGCCTGCGCATCGGCGCCGGCGAACGGGTTGCGGTGGTGGGCGCGAGCGGCGCGGGCAAGTCGACCCTGCTGGCGCTGGCGGCCGGCGAAATCACGGCGCGGGCGGGCCAGGTCCGGGCGCGGCCCGCCACCTGGCTGACCCAGTCCACCCAGCTGTTCCAGGACAGCCTGCGCGACAACCTGCGCCTGGCCGACCCGGACGCGACCGACCCCATGCTGTGGGCCGCGCTGCGCGGCGCCGGCCTGGAAGACGACGTACGCGGGTTCGCGCAGGGCCTGGACACGCCGCTGGGCGAGGGCGGCCTGGGCCTCTCTGGCGGCCAGGCGCGGCGCCTGGCGCTGGCCCGGCTGCTGCTGCACCGCGCCGACGTCTGGCTGCTCGACGAGCCGACCGAGGCGCTCGATGGCGCCACCGCGGCCGATGTGCTGGCGCGGCTGCGCCGCCATGCGAACGGTCGCACCGTGCTGCTGGCCACGCATCTACGGCGCGAGGCCGAACTGGCCACGCGCCTCCTCGTGATGCGGGACGGGCGCATCGGCGCCGACCTGCGCCGCGGCACCCCCGGATTCGACGCGGCGCTGTCGGCGCTGCGCGAGCACTGAATTCTTGATCAACCAGTAGAAGAAAGGATCACACCATGGATCTCGACGTCGTCGGGCTCTCCCGACTACAGTTTGCCCTCACGGCGCTGTACCACTTTTTATTCATACCGCTGACCATCGGCCTGGCGCTGCTGCTCGCCATCATGGAGACCGTGTACGTGATGACCGGCCGCACCATCTGGCGCCAGATGACCCAGTTCTGGGGCGTGCTGTTCGGGATTAACTTCGCGATCGGCGTGGCCACCGGCCTGGTCATGGAATTCCAGTTCGGGATGAACTGGAGCTACTACAGCCACTACGTCGGCGACGTGTTCGGCGCGCCACTGGCGATCGAAGGCCTGATGGCGTTCTTCCTCGAGGCGACCTTCGTCGGCCTGTTCTTCTTCGGCTGGGACCGGCTGTCGAAAGTGCAGCACCTGATCGTCACCTGGCTGACGGCCCTCGGCACCAACCTGTCGGCGCTGTGGATCCTGATCGCCAACGGCTGGATGCAGAACCCGGTCGGCGCCGCGCTCAACCCGCAGACCATGCGCATGGAGGTGTCCGACTTCGGCGCCGTGCTGACCAACCCGGTAGCCCAGGCCAAGTTCGTGCATACCGTGTCGGCCGGCTACGTGGTCGCGGCGATGTTCGTGCTGGGCGTGTCGGCCTGGTACCTGCTCAAGGGCCGCCACGCCGAGCTGGCCAGGCGCTCGATGACGGTGGCCGCCTCGTTCGGCCTGGCCGCCTCGCTGTCTGTGGTGGTGCTGGGCGACGAAAGCGGCTACATGGCGACCGAGCACCAGCGCATGAAGCTGGCCGCGATCGAAGCCATGTGGGAAACCCATCCGGCGCCGGCCGCCTTCACCGCGGTAGGGTTTCCCGACCAGGATGCGCGCGAGACCCACTACGCCATCCATATCCCGTGGGTGATGGGCCTGATCGGCACGCGCTCGATCTCGAACGAGATCCCCGGCATCAACGACCTGGTGATGCTGGCCGAAGTGCGCATCCGCCAGGGCATCCAGGCATATGACGCGCTGGAAGAGATCCGCGCGCTGGGCGGCAACGCCACGGTGCCGCCCTCGCTGCAAGCACGGTTCGAAGCCAATAGCGCGGTGCTGGGCTATGCGCTGCTGCTCAAGCGCTACGTGGACGACCCGCGCCAGGCCACCGAGGCCCAGATCAAACAGGCCGCGCTTGATACCGTCCCGCAGGTCGCGCCGCTGTTCTGGTCGTTCCGCATCATGGTCGGGCTGGGCATGTTCTTCATCGTCCTGACCGCCGTGTTCTTCTGGCTGTCGGCGCGCCGCCGCCTGGACGCGTACCCGTGGCTGCTGAAGGTGGCGGTGTGGTCGATCCCGCTGCCGTGGATCGCCGCCGAAGCCGGCTGGATCGTGGCCGAACTGGGCCGCCAGCCATGGGCTGTCGAAGGCGTGCTGCCGACCGCGGTCGCGGTATCGAACCTGGGCATCCAGGCCGTCCTGACGACCCTGATCGGCTTCGTGGTGCTGTACTCGGTGCTGATCGTGGTCGAGATGAAGCTGATGCTGGGGGCGATCCGCAAGGGTCCGCAACCCGAGCATGACGGCGCCCCGGGCGGCCACAGCCCGCTGGTCGGCGCCACTCCCGGCATGCGCCATGCCCAACTGATCTCTGCGGAGTAACACCATGATTCTTCATATGCTTCTCGACTACGACACCCTGCGTGTCATCTGGTGGGTGCTGCTGGGCGTGCTGCTGGTGGGCTTCGCGGTCACCGACGGCTTCGACCTGGGCACCGGCACGCTGCTGCCGATCGTCGCCAAAACCGACCTGGAACGCCGGGTCGTGATCAACGCGGTCGGCCCCGTGTGGGAAGGCAACCAGGTCTGGCTGGTGCTGGGCGGCGGCGCGATCTTCGCCGCCTGGCCGCAACTGTACGCCGTGTCGTTCTCGGGCTTCTACCTGGCGATGGCGGCGATCTTGCTGGCGCTGATCCTGCGGCCGGTCGCCTTCAAGTACCGCAGCAAGCACGAGGACAAGCGCTGGCGTTCGACCTGGGACTGGGCGCTGTTCGTGGGCGGCTTCGTACCGGCCCTGATCTTCGGCGTGGCGCTGGGAAATGTGCTGCAGGGCGTACCGTTCCGCATCCAGCCCGACATGCAGATTTTCTACGACGGCGGCTTCTTCGACCTGCTCAATCCGTTCGCGCTGCTGAGCGGCCTGGTCTCGGTGGCGATGCTGGTGATGCATGGCGCCGCCTGGCTGGTGCTCAAGACCGACGGCATGGTGGCGGCGCGTTCGCGCAAGTGGGGTATCCGCGCCGCGCTCGCGACGATCGTTCTGTATGCACTGGCCGGCGCGCTGCTGTGGGCGTATGTCGATGGCTACCGCATCACCAGCACGGTGCTGACCACCGGCGCATCGAATCCGCTGTTCAAGACAGTGGAGTCGGGCGTGGCCGGCATCTGGTTCGCCAACTACGCGGCCCATCCGTGGACGATGGCGGCGCCGGTCGCCGGTTTCGCCGGCGCGCTGCTGACGCTGTGGGCGCTGGTGCGGCGCCGTGAAGGCGTCGCGCTGATCTTCTCGGGCCTGTCGATTGCCGGCATCGTGCTGAGCGTGGGGGCCTCGATGTTCCCGTTCATCCTGCCATCGTCGGTCCAGCCGCAGGCCAGCCTGACGGTGTGGGATTCGTCGTCCAGCCACCTGACGCTGTTCATCATGCTGGTCGCCACCTGCCTGTTCCTGCCGCTGATCCTGGCCTATACCAGCTGGGTCTACAAGGTCTTGTGGGGCAAGGTCAATCCGGCCGAGATCCGCGACGGCACCGGCCACGCCTATTAATTTGTATCTGAAAGAAAGGACATCATCATGTGGTATTTCGCCTGGTTGCTGGGACTGCCGCTGGCCGCCGCCTTCGCCGTGCTCAACGCGATGTGGTACGAACTGATGGACGACGCTGCGCGCCAGAAGCAGCCGACCGTGCTGCCGCCGCGCGAACAGGAAGTGGTGGTCGAGGCGCATTAGTGCTGTAAGGAACGCATGGGCGGGGCAGGGCGGTCCCGTTGATGCGTTTGTCATGGCGCTGTTCCAGTTAGCTGTGGATGAACCCGATCGCCATGCGTAGCAATTGTTCGACGGTACGAACTCGTCCACCGTCGAGCGCGCGGCGCCAGCCCAGATAGCTGGGCAGGTAGCGCGACGCCACACCGCGAAAACGCGCCAGCCACTGCCGCAGGCGCCCATGATAGGCATTCACGTTCTGGACATGCATGGCGCCATGCACGCCATGGCGCACCCGCTCGCCGGCGCGCAGATTCACCGCCTGGTGGTCGATGCCATGCTGGCGCGCGAACGCGCGATACGCCGCGTTCGCGTCGCTCACCAGCAAGGCCTGCCGGGCGAGATGGGGCAGCAGGTGCTGCGTCAGTTGGGCAGCCGTCAGCGCCCCGCGACCGGTGACGGCATCGACGGTCTGGCCGCTGCGGTCGCGCGCCACCAGGATGCAGTCGAGCTGGCGCGAAATACCCGGCCGGCTGGCCCGCCCACCACGCTTGCGCGCTGGCCGGTCGAGCGTGCGCGAACCCTTCTGCGATTCGAGCAGGAACATTTCATCGGCCTCGACAATGCCATCCAGACAGTCAGGCCGGTCGCGCTTGACCCAGTCGAGGAAGCGGTGGCGCCACAGGAACGCTGTGTTGCAATGCACGCCGACACGGGTGGCGGCCGAACGCACCGGCAGGGAGTCGAGCAAGGCGGCCAGGTAATCGAGCCACTGGCCGCGTCGCCGCAGCCGCGCCAGTGGCGTGCCGCTCACGTCGTTGAACGTGCGTCCGCACTGGCGGCAGCGGTAGCGTTGCAGATCGTTGGCATGACCGTGGCGGACCCAGCGCGTGCATTGGCAGCCTGGGCAGCAACGTCCGGCAGAGCGAATCTGCTCGATGAGCGCAATGACCCGCGCGAGCCCGGCTGATGGCTGCAGGGCAGCGCGCACCTGGCCACGCTGCGGCTGGTTCAGCAGCGCGAGGCCGGCG